>Ga0118677_10000078_pt1 | contig 180281 bp, 161 predicted proteins | sample AliMusrvi5mmetaG_FD_86154 | JGI IMG/M metagenome (GOLD analysis project Ga0118677, IMG submission 86154) | reverse complement strand
CGCCTGGACCGCGCCGCCGCCGAAGTAGCCCGCCAGAACTACGCCATCGAAGTCCCCGTCACCAGCGATGACGAAATGGGCCGCCTCGCCCGCACCTTCAATCTGATGTGCGCCAGCATCCGCCAGGCGCGCGAAGACCTGATCCGGCAGGAGCGCATCTCGACCATCGGCCGCTTGTCCAGCTCCATCGTCCACGATCTCCGGAATCCTCTTGCCTCGATCTACGGCGGTGCGGAGATGATGATGGACGGCAACCTGAACGAGACGCAGCTCAAACGCCTCGCCGGCAACATCTACCGCTCTTCGCGGGTGATCAAAGACATGCTGCAGGAACTGGTGGATGTCTCGCGCGGACGAATTCAGTCGCCCGAGACCTGCCGCCTCAGCGAGGTGATCGGCGCGGCCGTGGACACGCAGGCGGCCGCGGCGCTGCAGCAAGGCGTGGAGATTCACACCTCGGTCGATCCCGCGATCGAGCTTCCCGTGGAACCCGGCCGCATGGAACGCGTTTTCCTGAATCTGATCAACAACGCCATCGAGGCCATGCCCCGGGGCGGCTCCATCCATATTGCCGCGGAGCGCAACGGGCACACCGTGCTGGTCCGTATCGACGATACCGGCCCAGGGATTCCGGAAGCCGTTCGCGAGCGCCTCTTTCAGCCGTTCGTCACGTCCGGCAAGAACGGCCTGGGCCTCGGCCTGGCGCTCTCCCGGCAGACCGTTCTCGATCACGGCGGCGATCTCTGGGTTGATCAAGACGCGGATGAAGAAGCGGATGAAGAACCCGGCTCGACACGGGGTGGCGCGCGTTTTCGCCTGCGCCTTCCCTGCTGAACTGCCCGGAGCCTGCAGACATGTGGCACTATGATCTGGAGTGCGCCGTCCCATCCTGAGCCATCTGCCCTATCTGCTCCGACGCACCCTCATCGCTTCGATCGACGATGGCCTGTTTGCGGTGGCCAAGGGCGCGGCCTACTCCGCGCTGCTCTCGTTCTTCCCGGTGCTGACTTCCATGGCCACCATCTTCGTGCAGGTGCGCGCGGATTACGTGCAGCGCAACCTGGCGACCTTCCTCGCGCAGATTCTCCCGCCTGGCACCGAGTCCGTGGTGGCGCAGCAGTTCCGTTCGCAGGGACAGCGGCCCATCGGCCTTCTCGTTCTGGCCATCACGCTCTCTCTCTGGGCCGCTTCGAGCGTGATCAAAAGTCTGATCGATGGCTTCAACGCGGCGTACCGCGTCCCCGTGAACCGCTCCATGCTGGCGCACATCGGCATGGGAATCATGCTGGTCTTCGTGGCCGGCATCCCGCTGCTGGGCGCTTCCGCGCTGCTGCTTTTCGGCGGCGCGGTGCAGGGCGTGGTCCTCGGCATTCTGGAAATCGACCCCATCCTGAACCCGCTGGCAGGCTGGTGGAAGCTGCTGTCCCAGGTGATGCGATACGTGGTGGCGTTCGGCGCGACGGCCAGCCTCACGGCGATGATCTACTATTACGGCCCGTACCGGAAGCAGACCTGGCGCGCGGTCTGGCCCGGCGCCATCCTGGCCACCGTGCTGTGGATGCTCGCCACCCTCGGCTTCGGCTGGTACGTCCGCAACATCACCAACTACAACCTGCTCTATGGCAGCGTCGGCACCAGCATCGCGTTGCTCTCCTGGATGTACATTCTGGCGCTGATCGCGCTGTTCGGCTGCGAGTTCAACGCCGAAGCGGAGCGGATGCAGGTGGCCCTGAACGCGCAGGACTGACTTGCCTCAAATCCGCATTCTTTCGAGCTTCCGGTACAGCGTTTTCCGCTCGATTCCCAAAATAGCCGCGGCCCGGCTCTTGTTGCCGCCCGTCGCCGCCAGCACGCGCCGAATCTGATCGGCTTCCGTTTCAGCCAGCGTCTCGCCGCCGCCGTCTTTCGGCTCCATGGCGGAGATGGCATCGTGCACGGCTTCCGCGTCGATACGGTCGTTGGGCGCCAGAATCGTCAGCCGCTCGATCAGGTGCTGCAGTTGCCGCACGTTCCCCGGCCAGGTGAAATCTTTCAGAGCGCGCAACCCGGATTCCGTCAGCTTCACGTCCCGGTTGTAGCGACCGTTGTACTTGTTGACAAAGAAATGCGCCAGCAGCGGCACGTCGATGCGGCGCTCGCGCAGCGGCGGCAGATCCAGCCGCACCACGTTGAGGCGGAACCAGAGATCCTCGCGGAACTTTTCTTCGTCCACCATTTTCTGCAGGTCGCGATTGGTGGCCGCGATCACCCGAACGTCGACCTTCTTCTCCCGCGCCGCGCCCACCGGACGAATCTCGCGCTCCTGCAGAAAACGCAGCAGCTTGACCTGAAACGCGGGGTCGATATCGCCGATCTCGTCCAGAAACACCGTGCCTTTATTGGCAGCTTCGATGACGCCGGTGCGGTCGCGGTCCGCGCCCGTGAAAGCGCCCTTCATGGTGCCGAACAGTTCGCTTTCCAGGAGCGCGGCCGGAATCGCGCTGCAATCCACGGGAACGAAAGGCTGCCCGGCGCGCAGGCTGAAACGGTGGATCATGCGCGCGATCAGTTCCTTGCCGGTGCCGGTCTCGCCCTGGATAATCACGGTGGCGTCGGTCGGCGCCACCTTAGAGACGGTTTTGTAGATCCCGATCATGCTGGCCGAACTGCCGATCATCTCGCTCTCCGGCAGTTCTTCCGGCTCCACTTCGTCGTCGCCGGGATTGCGGTCGGGATGGTACAGGAGCGCGAGCCTCCGGTACGCCTCGGAAAGTTGAGCTTCCGTCGCACTGCGTTCGACGCCCAAGACTTCGTAGTAATCGCGTTTCGCGGCCATGAATGAATCGGTATGGAAAATGGATTGAGGCTCTACCTGCGGGGCTGGTCATCCTTGGTCGGTCCGCTGGAGACCACCACGCTGGCGGGGCGCAACAGGCGGTCTTTCATGCGATAGCCCCGGCGTCCCACCCGCAGGACCGTGCCTTCAGCCTGATCAGCGCTGGCTTCCTGGGCCACGGCGTCATGCACATTCGGGTCGAAGGGCTTGCCCAGCGCCTCGACTTCCTGCACGCTTTGCTCGGCGAGAAAGTCCTTCACCTGGCGCTGCACCATGCTCATGCCCATGAAGATCACCGATTTTTCGGACTCGGCGCGGGCGGCTTCCAGCCCCATCTCGAAGTTGTCCAGGATGGAGAGCAGGCTGCGCAGAAGATCGGCATTGGCATAGGATCGCGCATCCTGGATGTCGCGGGCGGTGCGCTTGCGGAAGTTATCGAGTTCAGCCTGGCTGCGATAAGCCAGGTCTTTCCAGCGTTCGATCTCGGCCTGAGCGGCAGCAAGCGGATCCGCAGGTTCGGCCTGGGCGCCGGAGTCGGCAACCGGTGTGGCGTCGTCACTCGCCGGCGTGGGCAGGGAATCATCCTTGGGCTTGGGATTCATGGTCGATGAAGAGGTTTTGAGTTGAAAGAGGGGCGCGCACTATGCACAGGCTGGCGGGCGATTCAATTGCCGATACGGATCTTCCGGCGGGCCGCCATTCGCAGCTTTGGTTAAATCACCCGGCGCGGGCTTCAATCTCGATGATGGCCCATTGCGCATGCTCGCTGATGAGGGGATGCGGGTCCATCGCCGCAAGCTGCAGGGCGGGCAGATCTTGCGCCGTCCCCACGTTGCCGAGCGCCACGCAGACATTGCGCAGAAACGCCGGACGCTTGATGCGCTTGATGGGGCTGCGGCGGAACAAGGTGCGGAAGCCCTCATCATCGAGCGCCAGAAAATCGCGCAGTTCCATGCTGAAAACCGTCTCGCGGGCCTGGAAAGTGGCCTCGTGGGACACCTTGGCGAAGCGGTTCCACGGGCAGGCAACCAGGCAGTCGTCACAGCCGTAGATGCGGTCGCCGATGAGCTTCCTATACTCCAGCGGAATGCTGCCTTTGTGCTCGATGGTGAGGTACGAGATGCATTTGCGCGCATCCATCCGGTGCGGCGCGGTGATCGCGCCGGTGGGACAGGCATCGATGCAGCGTGTGCACTTGCCGCACAGATCCTTGGCGCTGGTGTCCGGCTCCAGCGGCAAGGTGGTGATGATGGTTGCGAGGAAAAACCACGTGCCGAAGTCGCGATGAATCTGCATCGTGCTTTTGCCGTTCCAGCCCAGGCCGGATTCGCCGGCGAAGTCGCGCTCCAGCATGGGGCCGGTGTCAACGTACTGGCGTTGCATGCCGCCGTGGGTCTTGAGCAGCGAGTCCAGTTCATACAGCTTGGGCTCGATCAGGTCGTGGTAATCTTCGTTCCAAGCATAGCGGGCGATCCGATAACCGACTTTTTGCGGAGGCTCTCCCTGGAAGTAATTCATCGCCAGCACGATCACGGCCTGTGCGCCAGGGACGACGACCCGGGGATCAGTGCGGCGGTCGAAATTGCGCGCCAGCCACGCCATGTCGCCGTGTTTGCCTTCGGCCAGCCACTGCTCGAACACCTTGCGGTGTGCGGCGGGTTCAGCCCGTGCGACGCGGCAGTCGGCGAAGCCCAGGCGCTTCGAAACCGCGACGAGCTGGGCTTTGATTTCGGTGCTCATGACCCCTGGTTGGACTGCCCGGCAAACCACACCCGTGCGCTTTCCGCCACGCCATAGCTGGTCTCCTGCAAGGTGAGATTGTCGGTGGTGATGCGCTGGTCGGCGAGCCCCTCATACAGGTCTTTGCGCGCGGCGAGGAGGCGCTCGAGCTTGGCCTTGGGATCCTCTTCATTGAGCAGCGGGCGGTCGTGACCGCCGGCGGTGCGGCGATGCAGCGTGGTGACGCTGGCATCCAGCCAGACCACATAGCCCAGGTGCTTGAGCAGCGGCAGGTTGTGCGGTTGGGTGACAATGCCGCCGCCCGTGGCAATCACATGGCCGCGGGTGCCGAGCAATGAGCGCAGCGCGGCGGACTCGCGCAATCGGAACCCCGCCTCGCCTTCGCTCTCGAAAATCTTCGGAATGGTGCTCTTCGCTTCTTCGCAAATGAGATGGTCGCTGTCGACAAACCTGAAGCCGATCATGTTCGCCACGATCCGCCCGACGCTGCTTTTGCCACAGCCCATGAGGCCGACGATGACGATGTTCGGACTGCGCGGCAACGTGCCGGTCTCCGCCTGCACCAGTTCGAGGATCGAAGGAACGAGCAGGGGATCATGCGCGATGGCTGACTGGTAGGTGGGATGGCGGGCATTCCAGCCAGTGGCGCGCAGCCGCGCATTGCTCACCCGCTTGTGGGTCCAGCCGCGCTTGCGGTGGGGATCTGCCGGCATCACGGGAGGAAGCGGCAGGTTGAACAGGGGGCACAACCACAGGAAGCACTCACGCTGGGTGGTGGGCAGGTCGTCGCACACATTGAAAATGCCGTCAAGCTTGAGTTTGATCAGGTGCGCAAGGGCGCTTGCGGCGTCGTCCTGGTGGATTTGATTGATGCTGCGGCCCTCACCGTTGTTGCCCTCAATGGTGGCCTTGCCTTCAAGCAGGTTTTTCAGCACAAAGCTGCGCCCCGGGCCATAAATGCCGGCGAGCCGCGCCACGGTGCCGCCGCGCGCGAGCACCAGATCTTCAGTGGCGCGCAGGATGCGGCCGGTCTCACGATCCGGCTCCGCAGGCGATGCTTCCGTGACGACGGAACCGTCGGTCTGCGCATAGACGCTGCTGCTGCTGGTAAACACCAGGCGTGCCTGCGGAAACGCGGCGGCAAGATGGCCCATGCCCTCCAGATACACGGCGCGATAGACATCGGCCCCGCCGCGGTTGGAACTGGCGCAGTGTACAATGACGTCCACGGCATCCGCACCCAGACTTTGCGCCATCTGCGCCACCGCTCCGGCATCACTGATGTCACACGCAAGCGCCCGCCATGGCTTGCTTTGCGCAAGACGCTCCGCCGAGGCAGGCGAGTGGGTGAGACCGCACACTTCGTGACCGGCCTCCTGCAACAGATCCGCGAGCCGCCCGCCCACATAACCACAACCAGCGATAAGGATCATGATGCGCGCTTAAGCCGGTAGTAGTTGGTCAGGCCATTGACAACGCCCTGGACATAGTCCTCGAAGATGCTCGTGCGCAGGCACCCTTTGAAAAGCGTGCTGCCAATATAGTCGCCCATGAGAAGGCGTTGATAGGTGTCTTCGTTGTTCATCACATAGGGTTCCAGATAGACCACCGGGCATTGGTAGATCCGGTTTGCCAGCAGGTTGCGTGCATACACATAAGTGGAAGGTCCGGCGAGCCGCGCGTTAGGCGTGGCATAGACATAGGGTGGCAGGCCGGTGCTCTCCGCCATGGCCGTGGCCACCTGCCCGGCGAGCGGCAGTTCTTCCTCATGCATGCGCAGGAAGAGCCGCTGCAGCATTTCGAAGCGGATGTCCTGGAGCTGCAATTCATCCGCTGCATAGCAGCCGTTGACCATCACGTGCAGATGGTTTTCAGGCGAGTACTGGGGCTGCTCTGGGTTGCCCCACGATGCGGCATTGAAATGAAGGCAGAGCACCAGATCGGGCTTCAGCTGGTCATTCACCTTCTTGCCACGCGCGCGAATTTCGCTTTCGCGGTAGAACATCTTTTCTGCCTGCCACTGCAGCGTGAGCACCTTTTCATCGCCGGAGACTCCTGCATAGCCGTCCTTGGGCTGGATGATTCCATGTTCGCGCAGGACCGCTTCAGCAACCGGCCGCAGATCCGCCGGCCGTGAGGTGGTGACTGGGTCCGTGCCGTCGCGCACCATCAGCACATGGGCCCCGAGAGCCTCCAGGCGAGGCTTGAGCAATTGCGCCACCTTCAGGCTGATTTCTCCTTCGGCGACATGCTCGTTGGGATGGAAGCTCAGGTAGCGCTCCTCCATCTGCGCATAGGCACCGCCGATGTGCCCGGGATCAAGTGCGATGCGCAGGTCGCTGAGCACCGGCCTGCCTGCCAGGGGGGGGAGTTCCGTGACCCGGTGCCAGTAGTGCGGGGGATCGGCGGGCTTGTCCGCCGGCAGGCGAAAATCAATGCGCACTTTCGAGCCATCGGCCGCCCCAGTGGGCACCGTGATGCCCCCCTGATCGCGTTGCCAGGGTGGCGGGAAGTGGCGCGAGTCCGTATACACCTCCTCAAACGCGCTGTCGAACTGCTCTGCGGTCAGAGCCTTGGAGAGCTCCTGCAACTTCGGCCACGGTGGTGTCTCCGTGAGCGGGCTCAAGCGCGAAAGCTGCGGTGCCGCAGCTGGTGTTGCGGGCGCTGAAGCCGCCACTGGCGCGGGTGGTGGCGCCGGAACCGGGGTTTGGGACCACAGGCCACGTGATGCCAGCAGGCACGTCGCGAAACTCACGATGACTGCGGGATGAAATGACGAATGTGCTCGGCCCATGCAGCGGATCATAGACGGGGAGCCCGCGGGAATCACCTGCGAAGTGTGGCAGGGCCCAGGAACCGTGTTTCAGGCAGACGCATCACGCGACCAACGCTGCTCAAGAGCGCGCTCGAAACTGACCAACCGCCGCAGCAAAGCATTGTAGCGGCCGTATGCGGAATCGCCGTGGCTCCGCTGAAGCAGGCGGTACAGTTGAATTTCGGTGCCCACTTCGCACTGCGGCAAAGGCGGCAGATCAATGCCGCAGCGTTGCAACCGTCGCGAGGCGATTTGCATGAGCAATGCCTCCTCGCTTCCGACGCCTTCGCTCCAGTCCTCAATGCCACGCTGGGCGAATTCTTCGCCTGGAAGCCCCTCGAAAGAAATGCGCGGCGGCGGATTCTTGCTCATGTCTGCTCCCCGGTGGTAAACGTGAGCACCCGCGAACGAAAGCCAGACGGATCAATGGCCGGATACCGAATCAACGCGGGCTCGATTTCTTGGAATAAGCTCTGGAGCTTGTTTTTCTCGATCAAACCATGAACGACCATCTGTTCGACATCCAGGCGGTCGCGAGGATGATCGCGTTCCAGTTTGGACAGCGCCTGGCTGTAGAAGTCGTAGTGATAAAAATCGATTTGCCCGTGCTTGGCGATGAAACGGCTGCGATCTCGCCAGCCTGGGAGAGCCGGAATGAAATCCTCGGGGGAGGCGAGTTCAAGATTGATGTTCAAGACCTCCTTCATCCGCGGCAGAGCTTCGAAGAAACCGACGGGTTCCGGGTCCGCCTTGAAATCCACATCCACCGTCATCCCTCTCCAGCCAAACAGCACCGCGGAAACCCCGCCCGTGAAGTAAATGCGTCCAGGCGCGCGCACATCACCCCCCAGATGCTTCATCAGCAGTTCAATCTTCTCCCGGGTGGTCTCGCTGCGCATGCGGGGCAACCATGGCTCAAATTGCTCAAAATAAAAGTGCCGGACCTTGCGGCCCGGCACTTTTAACAAAATCGTTGAGACAACCGGCTTACGCCAGCGCGGCGAGGCGCTTGCTCAGTGCATCCTTGGATTGCACGCCCACCACGGTGTCCACCTGCTTGCCACCCTTGAAGAAGGCGAGCATCGGAATGCTGCGAACGTTGAAGCGGGCGCTCAGGTTGGGATTCTCATCGACGTTGACCTTGCCGATCTTTACGGCACCGGCATTTTCTTTGGCTAGGTCTTCGAGAATGGGAGTCAGCATGCGGCAAGGGCCGCACCACTCCGCCCAAAAGTCCACAATGACGGGGACGAGGGAGCTGTCGATTTCATCCTGGAAATTCGCTTCGGTAAGAGTGACAAGGTTTTCGGACATAGATGTGGGGATCAGAAAGGGATACGAATAAGAACGCCGGAGGGCTATTGAGCCTTGATGGTGCCGTTCATCATCATCGAGTGGCCGGGGAACATGCACATGTACGGATATTCACCGGGGGCGGGGCAGACGAAAGTGATCGTCTCGGACTGGCCGGGTTGCACCAGCTTGGTGTGGGCGATGATATCGGGGCAGTCATCTGGAATGTAGCCCTTGGCCATGCCGTTCGGGTCGGTCATGATTTTCATGGCGGCAGCCATCAGCGTATCTTTCGAACCTGCTTTGCCGACCACGACGTTGTGCGGCAGCGGCACGGCGGCCTTGTTGCTGAAAGTCAGCTTCACGGGCTGGCCCGCCTTGACGTTGAAGAGTTTGATGGAGTACGCCATTGGATTCACGGCGTCAGGCGTGAGAGCCAGCTCTTGCGCAGGGCCGGAGGGGATGACTGCGGAAGCGGCAGGCGCAGCAGCAGCGGGCGCAGCCGGGGCCTTGGATGCAGCTTTCGGAGCGTTCTTGGCACCCGAAGCCCAGAAACCGGACCACACCAGGGAGCCAGCAAGGGAAAGGGTGACCACGGCGAAGCCGATGGCGAGCAGGACATTGATGAGCGACCAAACGGAGCCACCGCTTGCAGAACTGGAGGAAGATGAGTGTGCCATGACAGGTAGGGGCTCGCAAACAAGCACAGGGGTTGGCGAACGCAACCCATGTGTTGTTTACCCGTGCTGCGGCCAAAAGTATCACCCTGCAGGCTGCGTCTTTGACGGTTGACCGTGCGGCCGTCACACACTAGCCCTGAACGAATGGACAAACACCCGCATGTGCTGCTGACCGGAGGACGAGGGCGAGCCGCCACTGCCATCCGCCAGGCCCTGAGCGCGGAGGGCTGGGGGCTTGATGTGTGCTCGCGCACGGCTGGTGATGGGATGCTTCTGCTCGACGAGGTGCTCGCAGGGTCAGGTCCGCTGGGAGTGAACGCAGTGATCCATTGCGCGTGGAGCACGTTGCCCGCTGTCGCCCAGGAACATCCGGGGCGCGCCGCGCAGGTGGACATCCCGCTGTTGGAACGCCTGATTCATCGGTTGAAGGCGGATCCGCGCCCGCCGCTGCTGGTTTTCATGTCCACAGGAGCTGTTTATGGTCCCGCGCCGGGCCGCCCGAGCCGTGAGACGGATGTGCCGTGTCCGCAGGGGGAGTACGCCAAGGGCAAGCTGGTGGCCGAGGCGCTTTTGCAGGGCTCTGGTCTGCCCCATTGCATCCTGCGGGTCTCCAACCTGTACGCCCTGCCCTCTAGTCCCAACGACCGCCAGGGCGTCATTGCCAGGCTGGTGTGGACGGCGCTGGAAAACGGCAGCTTCCAGCAATGGGGCGGGCACTCGGTTAAGGATTACCTGCACCGCGACGATTTTGTCGCCGCTCTGAAGTGGGTGGTTGAGCATGGCTTGACCGGCGTGGTCAATGTGGCCAGCGGCACCGCCACCTCGCTTGATGAACTGGTGCGGCTGGTGAAGCAGGAAACGGGACGGGACTTCCAGGTGGAGGTGAAGGAGGCACCGGCCTGGGATGTGACGGACAACCGGTTGGATATCAGCCTTTTGCGGAAGCGCACCGGGTGGGCTCCCACCATAGCCCTTGAAGAAGGCGTGGCGCGCGAGGTCGCGAGGATGCTCGGCGCCAGAACGTCCGCCCGGTTTTAGGTTTAAGCTCGCAGTGCCCGGCGCAGCCATGCCCGCAGGGCGGACTGTCGTCGGCCCAGGCGCCACCGCTGTAGTGCGGCTACTTTTCTGAGCAGGCCTTTGGGCGGTTCATTGGTGCAGGGGCGCGGACGCCTGAGAGGATTGGCCACCGAAGCAGCGATGGCCGTTGTGAAGGCCTCCCTGGCAAGGTGTGCGATCAGCCCGGACCCCTCGTCCGCTGCCAGCGCAAAGGGCCGGCCCGTCAAGTGATGCAGAAGCCAAACCACCAGCGCTTCAGCCTCGGTCGGGGCATACCACAGCTTGGGAAGGCCGAGCCGCACTGATTGCGAAGCGATCCACAGCGCGCGGCGGGCTGCATCGAAAAAGTCCTCAGCGCTCACTGTATCTGGCAGTGAGCCGCGCAGGGCTTCGAAACGAGCACGCTCTTCAGGCCGGGCGAACCACTCGGCCTCAAGCGCCATTCCATCAGGGAGCCAGAAGGCCCCGCTCGTTGCCGGCGCAAAGCGTTCTGCCTCCTTGCGTGTGAGGGTGCCGCCGGCGATCCACAGCTGCGTCTGGTGTTCGCGCAGCACCTTGCCTTCCGTCTCCAGCAGCGCGCCACTGCCTGGGGCCGCCAGATCATACAGAGCCCCCACTTGCGCTGCCGGCGGTGCCGGGCGGCGGCCGGGCAGCCTGTCCAATTCGGACTCCAGCATGGGCAGGGTCTTTTCGATGGCAAAGAGATCCATGGCACGCTGGTGCCCGGCTGCGCCCATGCGCGCGGCGAGCCCCGGCTCGGTGGCCAGGCGATAAAGGGCTTCAGCCAGACCCTTCTCGTCGGCAGGCTCGGTGACGAAGCCTGTCGCGCCATCAATGACTTGTTCAGGCACCCCGGCGATGCGGCAGCTCACCACGGGCAGCCAGGACAGCATGGCCTCGGTGATCACGGTGGGAAACACATCCATCGCGCCCTTGGCATCCTCGATGCAGGCCAGCACGAAGGCATCGACACGGGCATAGCACTCGCGCATCTGGTCGATCTTGACCGAGCCATGGAACACCACCTGGCCGCCCAGCCCGAGCTCCTTCACTTGGTTTTCCAGCCGCTCACGCCATGGGCCGTCGCCCATCAGGTCAAGCTGCACCGTGACCCCCCGCGCCCGCACCTGGGCGATGGCGGCAATCAGATGATGAAATCCTTTGAACTCAATCAGCCTGCCTACGCTGGCAATCTTCAACACCCCTCCCCCAGGAGCGGGATGAGCGTGCGGATACGGCGTGGGATCGATGCCGTTGTAGATGCGCTTCACCTTGCCGCTCACGCCGGGCACCAGCTTGATGAGCTCATCGCTCGCCCAGTCGCAGGCCACCACCACGAATTCCGCCTGCCGGCACATCTCGCCCAGCAGCTCTGGTGATGATATGTCCACCAGGAAATCTTGCGCCTGCGGTGTGAACGAGAAGGGCATGCCCGCCATCTCCTTGAGCATCAGCGCCGCGTGGGTGGCGCGATTGGCGAAGTGCAGATGGACATGATCCACGCCTAGTCGTGGCAGCAGTTCGGCAAAGTGGGCGGCGTTGCGGCAGGACAGCTCAGGGCGCGTCTCCTCGCCAAACACCCTTGCATGGTCCGCGATGAACTTTTTCGGCCAGCGACCCCGGGCGATCAGATCGCTTTCGATGCCCTTGCGCATTTCCGGGGGCGGAGCATGAAGAATGGGCGCACGCAGGCCGCTCAGGCGCGGATGCCTGAGGCCGTCACGGGGCGGATGAAGGGCGCAGATGATCACGTCCCAGCCAGCAGCCTCCAGGCCCAGGATTTCGTTGTCCACAAAGGTCTGCGAGATCACCGGGTAACGGCTGAACAAGTAGGCCAGGCGCGGTCTCCGGGTTTGAGGGGGCATGCTCATGCGTTCAGGCACTGGGTGAGAGAGGACTCGCGCACGGCACGCGCTTCAGCCCTTAGCTGGCTCACCAGCTTGCTGGTCCAGCGCGTGTCATCTTGGAGGGACACGGCACACGGGACCCCGATGAGCTTGCCTGCCAGCCAGGCGGCCAGGGATTCCGCCATACCCGCGCCAAAAATCAATCTCGGTGCCGCCCCCTCCTGGGCGCGTGCCGCGAGCCAGACAGCGCGACGTGCGGCGCGCAGGAAAACCTCGCCATCCACCGATGAGGCGAGCTCAGTGCGCAGGGCTTCCAAAGAAGCGCGCCAGCGGTCGTGCTTGAGCCAAAGCTGTTCCATTTCGGCGCCGTCCAGGAAAGCATCCGCCTGCGCGGCGTGCCGGCCCGCCACCATGATCACCCCGCTTTGGGCGCGCAATTCGCCTTCATCCTTGGCCAGCCGCTCTGCACGCTCCGGCAGCGACAAGTCGTAGAGCGCCCAGACTGGAGACTGCGGCGGGGGGCTGGTAATGAGGGGGTCGGACACGGAAGCGCGACTGGTTAGCCGGTTGACTGCGGTGTGCAAAGGGATTCCGCACCTGCGCCGTGCGGTGGAAATAACGCCTTGATTCGCCAGGGCATCTCCCGCACAACATTCCCGTTCCCCATGCGCATCGCCGTCATCATTCCGGTTTACAACCACGCCAAGTTCATCGGCGAGACCCTTCAGTCCGTGCTCGATCAGACGCGCAAGGCGGACCGGATTCTCGTCATCGACGACGGCTCCAAAGACGATTCGCTCACCGTGGTGAAGACCTTCGAGTCCCAAGGCGTGCAGTCGCTTGGCCGGGAGAACCGTGGCGCGCACAACACCATTAATGAGCTGGTCGCATGGGCTGCGAAAGAGGGCTGCGACTGGATCAACATCCTCAACAGCGATGACCGCTTCCTGCCGCGCCGGTTGGAAGCCTGCGCCGCTTTCGCCGCTGCGAACCCGGCCAAACAGGTCATCAGCGGACGGCTTGAAGTCATCGATGAGCAAGGCAAGGTCATGCCGCCCGACGTGGCCCGCGCGCGCTGGTTTTACGGTGCCCAGTCGTTGACTGACCACGGCGTCAGCAACGTCTGCGACTTGCTGGGCAAGGCCAATTTCATCGCCACCACCAGCAACGTTTTCGCCCGCACGGACTACCTGCTGGCGAATCCTTTCCGCCCTTACCGCTTCAATCACGACTACTTCTTCCTCGCCGGCGCCGCGTGGCGCGATGCGCTCGCCATCGTGCCCGAACTGCTCATGCAGTACCGCGTGCATGGCAACAATACCATCGCGACCAAGCCGGAGCCGCTGATTCGCGAGATGCTGCGCATGCATCTGGACCTGTTCCACCATCATGCTGCCGAACTGGCCGCCGATGCCGCCATGCGGGTGCGGTTTGGCGACTATTGCCGCGCGCTGTGGGACAACATTTCCTCCTTCCACGCCACCCTGTTCCACGTGGCGATGGCACAACTTGCTGCCGAGGTCCCTGAATCCAGGCTCGAACTCATCACCAGCGCCCTGCAAGGCCCCGAGTTCACCACTTTCCCCAATCACACCCTGGCCGGCTCCTTCGACGGCAGTGCCCTGCCCTCCCTTTCCATGCTGAGCCAGCGCCTGGATGCGATGAAGGACGAGAAATCGAAATGGGCTCAGGAACGCGATGCCTGGAACGAACTCCTGCCCCTGAAGCAGAGGCTTCTGGAGTCGCGCTGGGTGTCGCTCGGAGCGGCCCTGGGTCTGGGCCGGTCGCTGCGCAAAAACGACGGCAAAGGGCCGGTCGAGAAGCTGCAAAAGCTCCGTCAGGCCTGCGCCCAGTCGGGTTGGTTGAAGCTGGGCGCGAGGCTGGGATCGGGCACGGCAAAGCGATTGCTGGAGTAGAAACGTGCTGCCTCAATGAGGGCAAAAACCGTTGACCGCCCCATCATGTGGACATAATATGTTCACATGATGACCGCAACTCTCAGAGATCTGCGCAACAACTTCTCGAAACTCGAAGTTCTTTTGGGCGAAGGGGAAGCCATTCAAATCGAAAAGCGTGGCCAGCCCATTGCCGTTCTAACCGGATTGAGAACCAATCAAAAGGCGACAGTTCCAAAGCCAGACTTTGCCGCCCGCCGGAAGGCAATTTGGGGTGAGCGGGTCTTCACTGAAGAGGAGGTGGCCGCGATGCGGGTGGCGGAACTGGAAGGTGAGGAGGGATGAGTCACTTTCCCGACACTTCGTTCCTCTGTTCGCTGTATCGAACCCAGGTGAACTCGCCCCTGGCGGACCGCTACCTTGCAGGGCTGCCTGGCGCTTTGCGTATCTCCAGTCTGCTGCTGCTGGAATTTCGGCAGTCGGTGCGTCTGCAAATGCGGTTGCACCGTCAGGACAGGACCAAGGGATTCTCGTCTTTGGAAGGAGCCCAAATGCTGCGGGATTTGCAAACAGACATTGCATCGGGAGCAATTAGCAGCGCCCCTGCGGACTGGACGGATGTGCACCATCTGGCGGAGGGTCTGAGCGCGAAATACACCGCGACGGAAGGCTGTCGCTTTGCGGATATCCTGCATGTGGCCACGGCCTTGCATCTGGGCGCCACGGTTTTTCTGACCTTTGATGGGCAGCAAAAGAAGCTCGCTCTCGCAGAGGGCCTCCAGGTGCCGTGGTAAGGCCTTGAGCTGATCATCACGGAACTGGCGGGGACCGGCCTCCGGGGCGGCGAAGGCGATGTTGAAGCCCTGACGGGCGCCATCCCGTCAGGTCGCCCAGGGTAACCTTACAAGGATGTAATGTTGCAGAAAGGGAACCGCCATGATGCGGCTGTCTATGTCCTTTGGAATCAATCCATCCAAACAGACATATGAAAGGCCAAACTATGAAAACTACATCCTCGACCAACCCCCTCTGGCACCGCCTTGCAGTGCTCGGTTGTGTCACTATCGCCGCGGGTTCTCTCGTGGCGTTCACTCCTGCTTTGCCAGCCAAGGGCGGCAAGGCGGACTCGCTGCACCTTCAGCTCAGCAATGCACCGGCCTCAGACAATGCCAAAGTCTTCCCCAGCTTTGCTCCGGTGATCAAGAAAGTAGCTCCCAGCGTGGTCAAGGTATCCGTCACCTCTCAGGCGAAGGCATCCATGACGGGAATGCCGGAGGGGCTTGATTTGCGCCGGTTTTTCGGCGGCGAACAGCCTGACATGCCCGGCGCCCCGCATCAGTTCCACGCGCCGAAACAGCAGGGCGTCGGCTCTGGCGTCATCGTCACCACCGACGGCTACGTTCTCACCAACAACCATGTGGTGGAAAATGCAGACGACATCAAGGTCGCGCTCAATGATGGCCGCGAATTCAGCGGCAAGGTCATTGGCCGGGATCCCAAGACCGATGTCGCGGTGATCAAGATTGAAGCCAGGGATCTGCCTGCCGTCACCATTGCAGACAGCGACGCCATCGAAGTCGGCGACCGGGTCCTTGCCATCGGCAATCCATTCGGCATCGGGCAGACGGTCACCACCGGCATCGTCAGCGCGAAAGGCCGCGCCACGCTAGGCCTCGACTATGAGGATTTCATCCAGACCGATGCCGCAATCAACCCCGGCAACTCCGGCGGAGCCCTCGTCGATGTGGACGGCCGCCTCATCGGTATGAACACCGCCATCCTCAGCCGCAGTGGTGGCAACCAAGGCATAGGCTTCGCGGTGCCCACGAACCTCGCGCGCTGGGTCATGGAAAGCCTCGTGAGCAACGGGCGTGTGGACCGGGGCTTCCTCGGTGTGAACATCCAGGATCTCACCCCGCAGATGGCGAAGCAGTTCAAGATCAACCAGACCAGCGGCGCCCTCGTCGCCGACGTGACTCCGGGCAGCCCCGCTGAAAAGGCTGGCGTGAAGAGTGGTGACTTGATCACGGCCTTCAATGGCAAGGTCATCTCCGACAGCCGCCACCTGAAGCTGCAGGTGGGCGCCACCCCTGCCGGTGCCTCGGTGCCGCTCAAGCTTCTTCGTGAGGGTGCCAGCATCACGCTGAACGTCACCGTTGAGGCATTGCCAGGAGATAAGCTCGCCCAGGTGACGCCTGCCGACAAGGCTGACGACGCCCTTCATGGGGTGGCCGTGGCCGATCTCGACCGCGCCACCCGTGATCAGCTCAAAGTGCCGCCTCAGATCTCAGGCGCCCTCATTTCCCAGGTGGAGCAGGATTCCCCCGCCTATGAGGCCGGTCTCCGCGAAGGCGATGTGATCACTGAAATCAACCACCAGCTCATCAAGAGCGCCGAGCAGGCGACCTCAGTGTGCAGCAAGCCCTCCACCAAAGTCACCCTGGTCAAGATCTGGCGTCAGGGCAGCAGCCGCTATGTGGTTGTGGACGAAAGCAAGGTCGGCTGATCCCCGGGCCCGTCCTTCCGCCTTCGTGTGGGAGGGCGGGCTCCTTTTTCCGGTTCAGACAGCCGCAGGCTCGTTAGCCATGGTTGGAACGAGGTAGTGCCTTCTCCACCCGGCAAGTCCCCCTTCGCTTCGCAGCCCAAGTTGGAGTAAAGCGTTCACGCGATCACCCCCCGACCGGTTCCCGGCATGTCCTCGCCCAAACCACCCACGCCCACGCTCACAGGTGACCGCGTAAACGCTTCACTCCAACCATGGTCGGCCCCGCGCGCAGTTGGAGCGAGGTAATGCCCTCTGGGATGCTCTCCACCCGGCAAGTCCCCCTTCACTTCGCAGCCCAAGTTGGAGTGAAGCGTTCACGCGATCACCCCCCGACCGGCTCCCGGCATGTCCTCGCCCAAACCACCCACGGCCCCGCTCACAGGTGACCGCGTAAACGCTTCACTCCAACCATGGTCGGCCCCGCGCGTATTCTCAGACAGCCATTTTTGGACAAAGCCCCTCACTTCAGCTACCAATGAATTCCCCGCCATGCGAATCCTTGTGATTGAAGATGACAACAAAATCGCCGGCTTCGTCGTGAACGGACTCAAGCAAAGCGGCTTCGCGGTGGATCGCGCCAGCGATGGTGAGGAAGGCCTCGCCATGGCGGCCACCATTGAGTATGACACCGTGGTGCTCGACATCATGCTGCCCAAGCTCGACGGCCTCTCCCTGCTGCGGCGGCTGCGCCAGGAGAAAGTCCGCACCCCCGTGCTCATCCTCAGCGCCAAGGCGAGCGTCGATGACCGGGTAAAGGGCCTGCAAGCCGGCGGCGATGATTACCTCACCAAGCCCTTCGCGTTTTCCGAGCTGCTGGCGCGTGTACAGGCGCTCATCCGCCGTGCCACCCACGTTGCGGAGCCCTCCGCCCTCACCGCCGCCGGCATCACCATGGATCTGCTCTCCAGGGAGGTCACCCGCGCGGGGCGCAAAATTGAGCTTCAGAGCCGGGAGTTTGCCCTGCTCGAACTGCTTCTGCGCCACCCTGGTCGCGCCGTCACCAAGACCATGATCATGGAGCACGTCTGGGACTACAGCTTTGATCCGCAGACGAACGTCGTGGATGTTCTGGTCCATCGCCTGCGTTCCAAGGTGGACAAGGATTTCGACGTGAAACTCATCCACACCATCCGCGGAGTTGGCTATGTCCTTAAACCTGTTTAGACAGCGACGGCCGGCCCTGAGCTTCAGCGTGGAGCTCAGCTTCGTCTATGCGCTGTTGTTCACCTTGAGCTCCGCCGTTCTTTTCGGCCTGCTCTATTTCCTGCTCTCCGCGGCGCTGGAACGCAAGGACCGCGAGATCATTGAAGCACGGCTCAACGAGTGCGCCGCCGTTTATGACAGTGGCGGCCTGCCCGCCCTGCGCGAGGTGGTTCAGAACCGTCGCGACTCCGACAAGACGCGCACCTTCCTCGTGCGTGTCACCGGCCAGCTCGGCAGCGTGCTGCTGTTTTCCGGGCCAGACGACTGGGTGCAGTCCGATGCCCCCGCCCTTGGAGCCCCTGGCAGCACTTCCCGCCCTGCCTGGTTGCGCATTCCGAAGGACGACGAACGCGATTTCACCCTGGCCTCCATGCGCCTGCCGGATGGCTCGGTGCTGCAGGTGGGGCGCAGCACCAACAGCCGCGAAACCGTGCTGCAACCCTTCCGGCGCAATTTCCTGCTGGTCATGACGCCCATTATTGTGCTGGGTTTTCTGGGCGGTATCTTCTTTGCCCATCGCGCCATTCAGCCGGTGCGCGACGTCGTCGCCACCGCCCGGGCCATCACCGACACCGGCAATTTTTCCGCGCGCGTCCGCGCCCGGCGCGGCCAGGCCGAATTGGAGGACCTGGCGCGCGAATTCAACCGGGTGCTCGACAAGAACCAGGCGCTCATCCAAGGCATGCGCGATGCGCTCGACAACGTCGCCCATGACTTGCGCACCCCGCTCACGCGCCTGCGCAGCACCGCCGAAGCCGCCGTGCTGTCCACCCCTGACCCCGCCGCCCGTGAGGCCCTGGCAGATTGTGTCGAGGAATCAGAACGCGTGCTCACCATGCTCACCACGCTCATGGACATCACCGAAGCCGAAGCCGGGGTCATGAAGCTGTCTTTGGAAAAGACTTCCATCCCCGACCTGCTTGCCGACACGGTGGAACTTTACGAGATGGTCGCCGAGGAGAAGCAGATCACCGTCACGACCGCGTTCGACCACCCCTGCGAAGCGGCGGTGGACGCTTCCCGGATGCGCCAGGTCTTCGCCAATCTCCTCGACAACGCCCTCAAATACACCCCGTCGGGAGGCTGCGTCCATGTGTCTTGCGCCACCCTCCACGACAATATCGTCATCCGCGTGCGTGACACTGGCATGGGTATCCCCGTCGCCGAACAGCCGCGCATCTGGGAGCGGCTCTACCGCGGTGACAAAAGCCGCCATTTGCGCGGTCTCGGTCTTGGATTGAGCCTGGTCAAGGCCATCGTCGAAGCCCACCACGGCAGCATCTCCGTGCAGAGCGAACCCGGCCACGGCTCAGAATTCACCGTCGCCGTGCCGGTGACGACGGTTGTGGGGTGAATCTGCGAAGTCAGACCGGGCGCAGCCGGAGGTGGGTCCTGAGTTCCATGCGCGGACAATGCAAGGCGAAGCATCCCAAATTCAGCTTGCCGTTTCGAGTCGAGGGCGCACTATAGCACCCGCTCGCCGTAAAGGCGTAGCTGTAGGAGACACAGGACAGATGTCAGAGTGGTCGAATGAGCACGCTTGGAAAGCGTGTGTACCTTCATCGGTACCGAGGGTTCGAATCCCTCTCTGTCCGCCATTCTTCGCCGTCTCAACGGCGAAGAATGCCCTCCGTAGCTCGCGTGCCCTTCGAAGCTTGAAAAGCGAAAATGGGAAGAGCGAAGGACGCGCTCATCTTCTCCCGCCCGGCTACGAATGGCACGCCCCTCGAACATCTTTACTCCCATGGTTTGAAGTCCTGGTAAGACGCCCGATCTCTGAACATCCTGATCACCATGTTCTACGTTTATCTGCTTCGCAGTCAGTCCGCACCTGGAGTCTATTTGTCCCGCACCCTTCCCCGCCAGTAATCAGGCCGTCGCTTCTCATGCATCACGGCATATATGCGCACGAGGTCCGCGCTCTCATCGAATGAGTAGTAGAGCCGGAATGGGTACTTTTTGAGGCGAAAAACTCTGGTGCCATCGCCCATTGGCTGATGGCGGGCAGGATCGGCCATGATGGCCTCCACTGCGGCGCGAATGGCTTTGACGAACCTGTCCCCGGCGAAAAGGCTTCGATCTTCATACCAGTGAGCAGCGTCGTGAAATTCCTCGCGAGCCTCAGGATGAAAGTCAAAGGTCATGCCGTGCGCCGTGTGGCCAATGACTCCTCAATCTCCCGGAACACTTGGTCCCCTGGGATGGTCTTGACCCGGCCTGATCGAACTTCCTCCATGCGGCGCTGAACCTCCTGGGCCTGCTCCGCCTCAAGCGAAGACTCGCTTTGAATGGTGGGAATCAGGCGCTCCACCAGTTGCAGGCGGGCATCATCCGTGAGCGCCATAGCTTCGGTGAAGAGAGTGTCCAGGGTCGCAAGCATGAGTTTATTGTAGATCAGGGGTGGGGAAAGACAAGATCGTTGCTGTGACTCCTTGACCCGCCGGCGACTCAGGGGGAAGCAGAAAACGCCCCTTTTGAGTTTCGCCCTTTTTGCAAGGCCCTAGAGCGTTCTGAGACCTCGCCCTGCTGCGTCCCTCTTTCTCCTGCATCCAGGAAGCGGCAAGGCGCGCACGCGCCTCCTGTAGCTGGGATCGTCGACCCCGGAGGCGCAGGACAAAGCCACCGCCAACCCCGACCAGAGGGCAGCCAGGCAGGCTCTGTAGCCAGACGCGGAGAACGTAAAGTGGCATGACACGCCCCAGGATCGGTGCTATTGTCAAACCGCTCGGGCTCCGCCAATTCCGACGATCCGCCCGGGCGTACCCAAATCCGGCCAAATCCGACTGGATCGTACCTAATCCGACCTCAAAAACACCCGATCTGGTCGTCGTCAGCCCGGCCCGTCGTGAATTTCAAAAAAATTCTCGCCAGATTTCTAAGGTTCTCCGGGGAACGCACGTTCCCCGAGTGGAGATCCATCCAGTCATTCCATTCATCCCACCAAGTTTATGAAGCCATCCAAAGCCTTGATCCTCGGATTCGGCTGCCTTAGTCTCGGCCTCGCGTCGATCAAGGCGGAAGAAGCCGCGCCCCGTATGTGGACCGACACCAAAGGTCGTCAGCTAGAAGCCACGTTCATTGGAATCGAGGGGGACATGATCTCCCTGAACTCTCCGACGAAGGGTGTACTCACCCTCCCCTTGTCCATTCTGTCTGCGGAAGATCAGGCTTTTGCCAAGTCTGCGGCACCGTCCGACAAGCCGACGTACATGGCCGTCAACGCCTCCGTGGGGCAAGCGGCTGCAGCCGTTGACGCCCTCGTCGTCAAGGGCCTGTTGAAGGCGCGCGACATCATTGCCAAGAGCAATGCCGCGGCCACCCAGGCCACCGACAAGCGCGAGCTTCCCAAGCCCAATCCGCTGCTCAGTGATGAACAGTTCGTCCGCCGCCTTTATCTGGACGTCGTGGGCCGGATCCCAAACTATGAAGAGGCCAAGACCTTCCTTGCTGATTCCAGCCCCACCAAGCGCCCCAAACTGATTGAGGCCCTGCTCAACGACAAGGGATACGCCAGCAACCTGTACAATTACTTTGCCGAGATGCTGCGGGTGAAGGACCGCCTGGAGCAGGACAACCTGCGCGGCGTGCCCTACATCAACTGGCTGCAGAAGCAGGTCGAAGCCAATGTGCCGTGGGACAAAATGGTCTACGCGATGATGACCGCGGAAGGCAAAATGTGGGACAAGGAAAACGGTGGAGCCGCCGGCTACCTCCTGCGCGATGCGGGGATGCCCCTGGACAACCTGGCCAACACCCTCTCCGTCTTCCTCGGCACGGATGTGGCCTGCGCCCAGTGCCATGACCATCCGTTTGCCGATTGGACGCAGCATCAGTTCTATGAAATGGCCGCGTTCTTCGGTTCCACCAGCACCACGATGGTTGGCGGCATGGCCGCGAACTACAACAAGAGGCTGATGCCGGACATCGAAAAGATCGTGACTGAAGGCGGTGGCGACATCAAGAAGGTGCGCAACGGCTTCCAGAACTACATGGGGGCGAACCGCTACTCCGTAACCGAACTGGGCAAGAACAAGTTGGTTCTGCCCCACGATTACAAGTACAAGGATGCGAAGCCAGGTGATCCGGTGGCACCCAAGTTCATCACCTGGTCCAAGGATGACATGAAAAGCCCCGCCTACAAGGACGCCGCCAGCCTGAAGAAAAAGGGCAAGGTTTCCGAGAAGGAAGAGAGCCAGGTGCGTGAGAAGTTCGCCAAGTGGATGACCCATCCTGAGAATCCTCGCTTTGCCATGAGCATCGCCAACCGCATGTGGAAGCGTGCGTTCGGCGTGGGCATCTCCGAGCCGGTGACCAGCATCGACGATCCGGACAAAGCCTCCAATCCGGCGCTGCTCAAGCATCTCGCCGCCGAAATGAAGCGGGTGAATTTTGACCTGAAGAAATTCATGCAGATCGTTTACAACACGCAGACCTATCAGCGCGAAGCCACCACCACCCCGGTGCCGATGGGCGAGCCCTATTACTTCCAGGGCCCCCTCCTTCGCCGCATGACCGCCGAGCAGGCCTGGGACTCCTACATGACCCTGGTGCTCGGCGAGCCTGACAAGTATGCCAAGCCTCTGGAAGACCTCTACAGCCGCTCGATTGACCTGGACCTCACCAATCCCAAGCTTGATGCCAAGACGGTGGTGCTGAAGTATGCCGCCTATCAAGGCATGGCGGCTAAGGAACGCGCGCTCATGGGCGGCGGTCTTGAGAACGCTGGTGACGAGTCGATGATGGATTCGAAAGGCAAGAAGGCTGCCAAGGCCGCGGAGAAGACTGCGGATGACACCATGATGGACGGCCCGAAATCGCTTTCCTTCGGTGGCATGGTCCTGCGTCGTGCCGCTCAGATTGAGCAGCCCGCGCCTGGGGGTCACTTCCTCGCCGAGTTCGGCCAGTCGCAGCGCCTCGTGGTGGATGGGGGTTCAAAAGTCGGTTCCGTACCCCAGGTGCTCATGATGATGAACGGCAAGGCCCAGGACATGCTCACCAACAAGGAGTCCCTGATCTTCCGCACCATGAACAAGGTTCCCAGCCCTGCCGAAAAGGTGGAGGCCGTGTTCCTCAGCGTGCTGAGCCGCAAGCCCACCCTGGCCGAAAAGGACATCGCCAAGCGCGGCCTTGCAGAGGGGGCCGCCGACGGCTTCTCCAACCTCATCTGGGCGCTCATCAACACCCGTGAATTCATGTTCATTCAGTAAAACCAAGCCGTCAGCACCCCCAATCCTTAACTTCCCTATCGTTATGTTGAAAAGTGATCTCAATCGTTTTGACGGCGCAACCCGCCGTGAGTTCGTGCTCACCGCGGCCAAGACCGCCCTGGGCGTGACCCTCCTGCCAGTCAGCGCCCAGCTCGCCCATGCTGCCTCTGAAAAATCTGGTGGCGGCAAGGCCAAGCATGTCATCTACCTGTACATGCAGGGTGGCATGAGCCACATCGACACCTTCGACCCGAAGACCGGTGATACCAAAGGCTTCGGCGACCCCATCAAGACCAATGCCGATGGCATGCAGCTGGGTGGCTACATGGAAAAGCTGGCCAAGCAGGCCAACAAGATTTCCATCGTCCGCTCGATGAGTTCCAAGACCGGCGTTCATGAACAGGGCAACTACCTGATGCACACCGGCTATGAGCCTCGTGGCACGATCGTACACCCCTCGTTGGGTGCATGGGCGTCGCACTTCCTGGGCCGTGTCGGCAAGACCCTTCCGGACTCTGTGACGGTGAATGCCGGCTACAACCATCCGGGTGCCGGGTTCTTCCCGCCCGCCCTGAGCCCGATCCCGATCACCAATCCTGACGTCGGCCTGCAGAACATCAAGCCCACCACCTCGGAGAGCTTGTTCAAGAAGCGCATCGACCTCATGAATGAGTTCGACGCCGGATTCCGGAAGAAGTTCCAGAGCCAGGAAGTGAAGGCTTACACCGAGTTCTACGATGAGACTCTCAAGCTCATGAAGAGCGAAGACCTCAAGGCCTTCGACCTCAAGCAGGAGTCCCAGGCCACTCGTGCCAAGTACGGCATGAGCAGCTTCGGCCAGGGCTGCCTTCTGGCACGGCGCCTCGTCGAAAACGGCGTGCGCTTCATTGAAGTGCAGACCGGCGGCTGGGACATGCACAACTACGTGGACGAAGCGATGAAGAAGACCGGTGCCGCCATGGATGCCACCTTCGCCGCTTTGCTGGAAGACCTTGAGAGCAAGGGCCTCCTGAAGGACACCCTGGTGGTTCTGGGTTCCGAGTTTGGTCGTACGCCGCGCATCAACGACAACAGCGGTCGCGACCATTATCCCAAGGTGTACTCCACAGTCTTCGCCGGTGGCGGCGTCAAGGGTGGCTTCGTCTATGGTGCCTCCGACAAGGACGGCGTCGAAGTGGCCGACAAGCAGGTGACCCCGCAGGACTTCATTTCCACGATCGGCTACGCCATGGGCCTGCCGAAGGAAGTGGTCATGTCCCCCTCGAACCGCCCGTTCACGGTGGGTGACAAGGGAACACCGATCACCGAGCTCTTCGCCTAACCGCGGTTACAGTTGCCTCCCAACTCGAAGCATCCGGTCGAAAGGCCGGGTGCTTCACGTGTTTTCGGGGGTGATGATTGCTCCCTTTAGCCCGATCAATCGCGGCGTTCGGGTGTGCGCCGGTGAAGCCGGAGTTGAGAGTCGAGTGTTGAGTGTTGAGTGTTGAGAGCATGAGTCAGAAGGGTTTGGGCGATTTCGCAGCTTCACTCGACGGGTGAACATTATTTGCCGCCCCGATGCCTTTGAATACCTTGTATATCAGGCTCTCAACCCTCAACCCTCATCTCTCAACTTCCGCCTTTAGGTTCAGGGCTTTGGGGGCAGCGGCCCCTCGCGCTCATACTCGGTGGGATCGACCAGACCCGCATTGAGGAATGCCTCGCGCCGCTCCACGCAGGTGCCACATGTGCCGCAGTGGCGCTCCCCGCCTTTGTAGCAGGACCACGTTTTGCCAAAGTCCACGCCAAGATCGGTGCCAAGCCGGGCGATGCCGGTCTTGTCCGTGTCGATGAAGGGGCGCAACAGATCGATCCGGGCGTAGGTGCCTTCACGCATGGCGGCGGCCATGGCCTGCATAAAGGGCTCCCGGCAGTCCGGGTAGATGGCATGGTCGCCGCTATGGGCGGCGATGACCAGGGCTCCTGCCTCCCTGCTCTCCGCCAGCCCGCAGGCGATGGCCAGCATGATCCCGTTGCGAAAGGGCACGACCGTGCGCTTCATGGTATCCTCCTCATAGTGGCCATCTGGAATGTCGCCTCCGCTCTTGAGCAGGTCGGAAGCAAACAGTTCATTGATGAAAGGCAGCGCCACTACTTCGTGCCAGAGATTCAGATGACCGCAATGCCACCCGGCAAAACCGATCTCCTTGTGATTGTGCTTTGAGCCATAGTCGAAGCTCACCGCCCCTGCCACCTGATGGTGCTTATGGGCCCAATACAGGGCCGCGACGGAATCCATTCCACCGGAGAGCAGGACAAGTGCGCGTGACATGCCCGCAGTGTGCGCCTCCCCGGCCAGAGTGCAAATGAGTGGAACAAAGAAGCTTGCCTGCCGTTCGCGGGCCCCGCTTTTCGATTGCGCATGAGGAGCCCGCCCCCAAAGTAGCGCCCATCATGCCATCCCGTATTCTGCTGCCTCTGATTCTCCTCGCCATGCTGGGACTCACCGCTTGTGAGAATCCGAAGTGGCAGGAGCAAATCAACCAGCGTAATGCCGCCATCGCCGCGGAGACTCCTGGTGATTATTTCATCGGCCGCCGGTTCTTCATCGACCGCACCCACTTGTGGGGTTACGTGCGCAAACCCGGTCAGCCATGGCAGAGTTCGAAACTGGTCGTGTTGAACGAGAAGCTGGCCAAGGCTCCCGACCGCCTGCTGGAGGTGCCTACGGACGGCAGCCCCGCGTTCGGCTATGACCACAACTGTGAGTACCGCCTGTGGGGCTATTATTCCGGGCGCAAGGTTTACGATCCCAACAGCGATTTGTTCCTCCCCGAGTTCGTACTGCAGCGCTTCCAATTGATCAGCGATCACCCCGGCTGGCTGTTCATGCCCAACGAGAGATTCAATGGCAATCAGCTCCTGCGTGCTGAGCCGGAGGCTATGCCTTAACCACCTGATCCCCATGTCACCCGAAGAACAAATCCAGGCACTCGCCATCGAGCTTCCCCCCGCACCTCCCAAGGGTGGTGTTTACAAATCCGTCGTCATTCTGGGCAATGCCGCCTATGTCTCCGGTCACGGGCCCTACGTCAGCGAAGGCACCTACATCACCGGGCGTGTCGGCGATGACCTTGGCCTGGAGGAAGGCAAGGCCGCCGCCCGCCAGGTCGGCCTGGCGATCCTGGCCACTCTGAAGCGTGAACTTGGCAGCCTCAACCGGGTGAAGCGTGTGATCAAACTCCTCGGCATGGTCAACTCCACACCGGACTTTCCAGACCACCCCAAGGTGATCAACGGTTGCAGCGAGTTGTTTGCCCAGGTCTGGGGCGACGATCACGGCATCGGCGCTCGCAGCGCCGTGGGCATGGGTTCCCTGCCAGGCAATATCGTCGTCGAGATCGAAGGCATTTTTGAAATCGAACCCTGACCGCACGACCTGACACTTGCGCCGCGCGCCCTCGCCATTGGTCAAACGTTACGCTTACCCACCACTCCTGAATGTCCGCAGACCTCAACCACGCCTGGTATCACATCGAGAACGAAGCCGAAATTGCTTCTCCAGCCCTGCTGCTCTATCGCGAACGTATCGAGCACAACCTGCGAAAGATGATTGAGATCGCCGGCAGCCCGCAGCGCCTGCGTCCGCATGTGAAGACTCACAAGCTCGGCCAGCTCATCCAGCGCCAAGTCGAGCTGGGCATCACCAAGTTCAAGTGCTCGACCATCGCCGAAGTGGAGATGACCGCCGAAGGCGGTGGCACCGACATCATGCTGGCCATGCCTTGCGTGGGGATCAATGCGCACCGGCTGGCCTTGCTGGCCCTGCGTTATCCGCAGGTGCGGTTTTCGACCATTGCCGATCATGAGGATACGGTCCGCTTCATCGCCGCTGCCGCGCAACAGCATGGCGTTACCCTCGGCGTCTACCTGGAAATGGACTGTGGCATGGGCCGCACCGGTATTGTCCCGGGCGAGCAGGCCAAATTCATCGCCCATTCAATCAAGGACGCCCCCAGGCTTCGCTTCGCAGGCCTTCATGCCTACGATGGCCATATTCATGACTCCTGCCTGGAAACGCGCCGCCAACGCTGTGAGGCGTGTTTTGAACCCATCCTCGCCTTCCGCAAAGACCTGGAGGGTGAAGGCTTGATTGTGCACGACTTCGTCGCCGGTGGCTCGCCGACCTTCCCCATCCACGCTCAGCATGCCGACCGCACGCTTAGCCCGGGAACGACGGTTCTATGGGACTTCGGCTATGCTGACAGGCTCCCGGACATGCCCTTTCTCCCTGCCGCTGTGTTGCTCACCCGGGTTATCAGCAAGCCCAGTCATAATCGGCTCACCGTCGACCTCGGCCACAAGTCCGTGGCCGCCGAGAACCCACATCCACGCGTGCGCTTCGAAGAGTTGCCGCAGGCGTTGGCGCTCATGCAAAGCGAGGAGCACCTCGTGCTTGAAGTTGAACAGCGTGACCGCTTCGAAATCGGCCAGGCTCTGCACGGCATTCCCCTGCACGTTTGTCCCACCGTCGCGTTGCACGGCGAGGCTGTCATCATCGACAACATGCAGGCCACCGAACGCTGGCCCATCCCGGCGCGCAATCGCAAGATCACGATATAGCCCGACCACGTTGTAGGTGAGGGGACCGGTGCAGCGCTCGCGGGCTGGGCCCGCTCTTACTTCAGCAACCCGCTGTCCACCAGCCACTCGCGGAAGCGGAATGGCCAGTCGCCGGCGGCGGTCGTGGTGCCGGGGCGATAGCCGAAACCGTGGCCCACGTTGGAGAAAATGTGCAGTTCGGCTTTCACTCCGGCCTGCTTGTACTTGAGGTAAAGCGAGGCCATGCCCTCGGAGATGTCCGGGCGGTCGCCATAACCGCAGGCGATGAAGAGCGGCGGCATGCCTTTCTCCACCGTGAACAGATTGGACGTGCCCGGGTAGATCAAGGCCTGAAAATCCGGGCGTGAACTGGCACGCTCGATGGCATCTGGGGAACTGGCCTTGCCGGGATCGGATTGCATGGCGGCAAAGGCGGCCAGTTCACCACCGGCGGAGAAGCCCATGATGCCGATATGGTCCGGCTTGATGCCCCACTCCCCGGCACGGCTGCGGACGGTGCGGATGGCCCGGCGGGCGTCCGCCATCGCATGATCCTGGATCGTGTAGGTCGAGTCCTTTTCACGGGCAAGCCGGTACTTCAGCACGAAAGCCGCGATGCCGTGATCGCGAAACCATTCACCGAGCGCGTAGCCTTCGTGGCCCAGGCAGAGCTTGGAGTGCCCGCCACCCGGGGCAATCAGCACGGCGACGCCTGTGGCCTTGTCCGGCGCTGGCAGGAAGGGTGTGATGGAGGGGTTGTGAACGTTTGTGACGTTGGTGCCTTCCAGCTTCTCCGGCTCCGCGACACGTGCTTCAGAGCCAGGTGCCCCATGCGGCCACAGCGGCAGCGCGGGCGGCAGATCAGGGGGGAAGCCGGGACTGGCGGCGAAGGCGGACAGAGTGCTGGCGAACAGAACGGCGGCGATGCTTTTCATAGAGTGGCGGAGGCAGGGTTGAACGCACGCTGCGAGGCGGTTTGATCATTGAGAAGCTTGTTCCCTGCCCGGCACTGACTGTGTTCGTTCGCTATTCGGCAGACGCATTCGGCGCCTCGGGCAAATCTTTCACCGCCAGCCAGACGTGCCGGGCCATTTCGGTGCGGGTGAGAATGAGGCTGCTCTGTTTGAGCAGGCCGTCGCTGACCGGCAGAGCGCAGGCTTTGAGCGCCGCGTGGAGATCTTTCCAGGTGGCTTCGGTATCGCTCCCGGCATCCAGCGCAGCGATAGTGCCCACATGATGGGCGGCACGGTTTGCGGTGGCGTTGAGCTCGCGAAAAGTGACGGGCTTCCAGGGCTGGAAGTCGAGGCTGTCCGCATCGGGCTCGATGACGCGGCGTACAGCCAGCATATTGATGGCGACAAAATTGTCCTGCTCGGGCGGCAGGTCATGAAACGGCCAGATCAGCGTGCCCTGACCACCGGCGGCGCCTTGGGCCATTTGCTGCTGAATCTCGCGAACCCGAGGCCTGTCGCGGGTGATGTCGCGCGGCTGCTTGTGATCGCGCAGACACTGCCAGGCCAGCGTTCCAGCGGCCTGACCGCAGTGCATCATCTGCCCGTGCAGACGCAGGGCTGAGCTGACAATGCTGCTCAAGCCGATATTCTTGCTGGTGCCGATGAGGCCGTTCATCTCGACGGGAACAAGGCTTCGCAGCGGCAGCATGGCACGGTCGGTATGGGTGGACCAGTTGCGATTCTTGGTGTGGACGAACTTCCATGGGCCAGCCGTGTCGCCATTGTCGATAAACTCGCGGCGGGTGGGGTGGAAGTCGATGTTGAACTGGAAGCCAAACACGCCGTCCGGCACCATCACCTTCGCCCAGCCCGGGCTTTCGTTCTTGGTGCGGATGTCCTGCTCCCGCATCATGTAGAGGGCCTCAAGCCGCAGGCCTTCGCGCACGTACGGCTTGGGTGGGAGCTGGTCGGCGGTGCCAAACTCATCCGTGAGCTTCATGCGGCGGAAGCTTTGCGGGTAGTCGCCACGCTTGTCGCTCAGCGTGGTCTGCAAATAGTGCAGGAAACCCAGCGACTGGCGTTTGGCATCCTCGAACACGATCCGGCGCTGCGCGGGCCGCATGGCAACGATGCTTTTCTGAGAGGCTCCGGGCTCGGTGGCCTCCAGCGCTTCCGCCACATGCTTGGGGAAGTGGTACACAGGGTAGTCCTGCGGCGGGAAGTTCAGCAGCACGCATTCGCTGCCTGCCGCCAGATGATTGTGCCAGCGGTCCACCAGCCGGCGGTGGGTGTAGATGCTCAGGTTGCCGGGTGCGTAGATGCCTTCTGCGCCCGCGTTATCGACAAAAAGCTGGCCGGGGCTGATGCCTTCGAAATTCCTTTCGAAATAATGGCCGGGTGCCGGCACAGCCTTGGGCTCTTCGGTTTCGCGTAACACCAGGCAGTAGGAGAGGGGATTCATCTCGTTCACGTCATCGCCTTCCAGCTTTTCCGGGGCGCTGGGTTCTTGGAAACGGCTCTTCAGATCTGGTCCCGCAGCCCACTTGGCTCCGGAAAGCTGGATCACATCGCCCCAGTCCGAAGAATCGATGGTGAGCCGCGCATGAATAGTCATCCCCGGTGCCGTTGGATGGCCGGGGTCTTCGAAGGTCACGCCAGTCACCGTCCCTCGGGTGACGGCCACGCTTTTGGGTTGCAGCGGACGCATCACCTTGATTTGGCCGGAGGCGACGTAGGGCTGGAGCAAGTCCTCGAAGATCTGCGCGGCGGCGGCTGGTTCAATCGTCTCGCTGGCGCAGAAGCCATTGCCTGGGCGTGGCAGGCCGTAGTGCTGGCCGTTGTACCTGTGGATGCGCTGCAGCACTTCAGCGAACAAGCCGGACCGGGGAAATTCGGTGCGCTTGCCCCGGTAGATGGTCCATTCGTCAAGGGCACCCACGGCCTCCGCACTAAATTGGCCCCCCAGCCAGGGGATGTCGTTCACCAGGATGATGTTTCGAACGCCAAGCCTGGCAGCCTGGATGGCCGCTGCCACACCGGCCTCATTGCCACCTGCAATGAGAAGGTCAGCGTCCAGTGTGCGATCAGCCGCCGCCGCAGGCAGCGTGAGGGCTAGAGCAAGGCAGAGGCAGCTGCAGCGGGCGGGAGGCAAGAAGAACATGGTTCTCGAATACCTTCAGCGGACAGCCCTTCTCACAGCATCCTGGCGTGCGGACTCATTTTTGCGCCGCCTGGAACAGGCGTTCCGCATCCGCCGCCGCACTGGTGGCCTGATAGTCAGGATTCAGCGTCAGGATATAGGCGATGACGCTGTGTTTGGCCTGCTCGTCCTCGATGAACTGGGAGGACAGCACCATTTTGGCTCCGTTTGGGTCGCCCGGCAGCGCGCCGCGCCTGCCGGACTTGAACTTGTCAATCTGTGTCAGCAGGTACCAGTCCTGAAGGCCGATGAGGGGCGGACTGCCAAAAGTCATCTCGCCGGTGGCATTGAAGCGATGGCACTCCATGCAGCGCACTTCGAACAGCTCCCTGCCGAGTGCCAGATCGGCGTTTTTGAGGGCGCTGGGCTGGGGCGGGGGCACCCGGTCGAGTTTCTCGATATGCATCGCCACTGCCTCCAGAAGGGCGGGAGCCAGGGTCTTGGCCATGGACGCCATGATCATCGCCTGCGGTTCGGCGGGACTGCTGCCTCGCCGCCCCTCGCGGAAATTGCTCAACTGGCCAAGCACGTACCACGACGGCAGTCCCGCGATGGATGGGGTCTTGAGCTGCTCATTTCCCTGTCCCTTCGGGCCGTGGCAGGCGGCGCAGACGTTCTGAAACAGCACGGCACCCATCGGCAGCTTCGCTTGATCATCGCTTCCCTGGGCGGGCATCGCCGCCGCGGCAAGCATCAGCGAGCAGAAGGTTCGGAATGGAAAGGGGAAACGCATGGTGGCAAGGGCAGCAACGCACTATGTTGCATCCCATTTGCAACATTGCCGCAGTTTCCCAAGGGTGACACAGATCTCCGCAAGATCCGCCCATCACCGGCTGGGAGATAGCCAACGAGCGAGCAACGCGGCCACAGCCTGAAAGGCGCACCAGAGTTGTAGTCTATACCACGGACTTGTCAGTATGCGCTGAACTTCGCCTTGCCAATTGGCCGTCTGCCCCGATAATCCCGGCCCTTCCGGTCCCTGTAAACTGCCCCGACGACCGGTTTGAATGGGGCACGCAACGAGTCTCACTGGGTAGAGGCCCGCCCTGCGTTCAGTCACACAATACCCGAAAAAGCTAATTATTCAATGAGTGCACAAACACTGTCGGAGATGATCGCGGCCTCGTTCCGCTCTCTCCATGAGGGGTCCATCGTCAAGGGCCGCATCCTCGAAATCAAACCCCAGGTCATCCTGGTCGACATCGGTTACAAGTCAGAAGGAGCGATTCCTTCGTCCGAGTTCGAAGATGAGGACATCCAAGTCGGCGACGAAGTCGAAGTGCTCCTTGAGCGCCTCGAAAACGACGAAGGCATGGTCGTTCTCTCCAAGGAGAAGGCTGCCCACAAGCAGAACTGGGAAAAGATCGCCAAGGTCTTCCACGAAGGCGGTCTCGTCCGCGGCAAGGTCAAGAGCGTCGTCAAAGGCGGCCTCATGGTCAATGTCGGCGTCGAAGCCTTCCTGCCCGGCTCGCAGATCGATATCATCCCGCCCAAGGATCTTTCCGAGTACGTCGGCAAGGTTTACGAATTTAAGATCGTCAAGATCAACGACGACCGCAAGAACGTCGTCCTCAGCCGCCGCGAAGTCATCGAAGCCGAACGCGCCGAACAGCGCCAGAAGTTCCTCGAAGGCGTCAAGCCTGGCGACAAGGTCAAGGGCGTGGTCAAGAACATCACCGATTTCGGCGTGTTCGTGGACCTCAACGGCATGGACGGACTGCTCCACATCACGGACATGTCCTGGGGTCGGCTCAACCACCCTTCCGAAATGGTCGCCATCGGCCAGCAGCTCGACGTCCAGATCCTGGAAGTCAACCGCGAGAAGGAACGTGTCTCCCTCGGCCTCAAGCAGATGGCCAACAATCCTTGGGAAAACATCGAAGCCCGCTACCCCGTCGGCCATCGCGTCAACGGCAAGGTCACCAAGCTCGTCGCCTACGGTGCATTCGTGGAAGTGGAAGAAGGCGTCGAAGGCCTGGTTCACGTCTCCGAACTCTCCTGGACCAAGCGCATCGCCCGTCCTTCGGACGTCCTGCAAATCGGCCAGATCGTCGATGCCCAGGTTCTCGGCATCAACAAGGAAGAGCGCAAGATCTCCCTTGGCGTCCGTCAGCTCGACACCAATCCTTGGGACGAAATCGACGTCCGCTTCCCTGTGGGCACCGTCGTCAAGCGTCCGGTCCGCAACCTCACCGCTTACGGTGCGTTCGTGGAACTGGAAGAAGGCATCGACGGCATGATCCACGTGTCCGACCTCAGCTGGACCCGCAAGATCAACCATCCTTCCGAAATCCTCAAGAAGGGCCAGGAAGTGGAAGCCACCGTGCTCGGCATCGACAAGGCCAACCAGCGCATCAGCCTTGGCATGAAGCAGCTTGAGACCGATCCATGGTCCAAGATCGACGACCGCTTCAAGGTCGGCGACCTGGTCAAGGGCAAGGTCGCGAAGATCGCCAGCTTTGGCGCCTTCGTCGAACTGGAAGACGATATCGACGGTCTGGTCCACATCTCGCAGCTCAGCGAAGATCACGTGGCCCGCGTCAAGGACGTCATCAACGTCGGCGACGAAGTCGAAGCCCGCGTCATCAAGGTCGACAAGGTCGAGCGTCGCATTGGTCTGTCCGTCAAGGCGGTCAACTACAACGAAGATCAGGTCAAGCGCGAGAGCCAGGCATTCGAGTCCCTCCGTCCAACGACGGACCTTGTGGGTCTGGAGCAAGCCTTCAAGTTCGCCACCGAAGAATGGCGTCCGGGCCAGTAGCAATGTAGCCACCGTCGCAGGACGGTGGACCGTTCTTCACCCATCGCAAAATCACGGAGAGGCCTCGAAAGAGGCCTCTCTTTTTGTTTGTGGGAGGAGCGGTGGGCTGGACTCAGGCTTCATTGACGCAGGCCCAGTGACTCTAGCGGAGTTCCGCTCCCGTGCCGCCGCCCCCGAAGCCATAGAGCACGCTTGCCAGCCCGTCATCCGTGTGAGATTCAATGCGCCATGCGAGCACAGCTCCTTTGTTTGGCCACTGTTCTTGTTTCTTTTGCCTCCTGGGGGGCGGATGCCTTTGAGGGGTCCCGCTACTTCGACGAGACGACCATGCGCCATCTGACGCTTGAGAAAACCGGTTTTGGGACCACCCGGGTGATCATGCGCTCCGCCGTAGCTCCCGGTGCCAGCGGCCTGTGGGCGGGCATGGGCCAGCGCAAGGACAAGCAGCTCGTTTTCGCCCAGGAGGTGGGGGAAGGGGAGAGTCGGGGCACGTTTTACGTCGCCAATGTTAGCGAATCCAAGCTCGAGGTCACCCTCAAACCTGGGCAGCAGAAGGCGCTGGACGCCGGCCTCGTCGGCACCTACCACCGCGTTAGCGACTCGAAACTCCTGCAACTGGCGAAGAAGGAGTCGCAGGCCGCCACCGCCCGGCTGGCCACCTCGTTGCAGGCTGCCTCAAAGAGCTGGAAGGCCAAGGATCGCCCCGCGTTGGCAATCTGGAAGGAGCAGTGGCCCGCCACGCGCCAGCGCTGGATCGCCATGACTGCCGCCGCGCCCGCCAAAACTTCCAAGACTGCGCCGCTGACTGCCGCTCCTGCCGCCGCTCCTGCCGCCGCTCCTGCCGCCGCTCCTGCCGCCGCTCCTGCTGACAAGTCCGCCGCCGACTGGTTCAAGCTCGCGGAAGTCACCTACCTCGGCTATGTCTTTGTCGAAACCTTGCCCGATGGGAAGGTCGGCACCGGCTGGAACGGCGAGTACGATGACTTTGCCGGCGGTCACGCCAGTCTCACCCTGCAAAAAGATGGCCGCCTGCGGGTGAACTTGAGCTTTTCGCGGGCAGGCGATGCTCAGACCGGCAACCTGGATGGGATCGCCACGCCCGAACAGCTCACGGAAGGCAAGAACGGTGAACTCATTGCTGATTTCACGTGTGCCGATCCCGAGGTGAAAGATGCCGCCCAGCAGGCCAAGATTCACCTCGTCAGGCTTGGCCATTATCTTCAAATCGAGACCAAGCAGGCCCAGCGTTACTCCGCCCACAGCTGGTTCGATGGCATCTATCGCGGCGCACCACCAGCGGTGCCGTAGCCTCTACTTTTTGCGCCAGCGTGCGCGCTGCAAGGTTCTGCCCTGGCGCAGCCACTGCCGCTCAAAGTCCGTTTGGGCGTAGAGGAACGCCTCTTCGGGCCAGTCCAGGCGCTCGAAGGCAGGCAGCGCATCGAACTCCGCCGTGCCCACGCCGAAGTACTCCGCGTCATCGGTCTTGAACAGGAATTCGCCCTGCCGTTCAAGAATTCGCTCAAGTCCGCGCTGGAATTCTTCAATCACCATCAGCCGCCGCCCGTGATGCTTCTTTTTCGGCCAGGGATCGGGGCACAACAGGTGCAGCCGTGCAACGCTGGCGGCCGGCAGCAGCCAGCCCACGGTGTAGGCGCTTTCCAGGCGCAGCACCCGGGCATTGTTCAGGCCCGCGGCGGCGATCTTTTTCGCGACCTTGGCCACCCGCCCTGCCAGGCGCTCGACCCCCAGGAAATTGCGCTCGGGATGCTGCGCGGCCATTGCGATGAGGAAACTGCCATCACCGCAGCCCAGATCGATTTCCAGAGGGCGGGAGGGGTCGGCGAAAATCTCGTCCTTCCTCAGTTCACGGAAGTAGTCGAGGGGAATGAAAACAGGCTCAAGGTTTGGCATGGGAAAATCGGCGCCACCCTTTCACCAAGGAAGCAGCGGCATCAACCCGCACCACTTAATTCCTGTTGAGCAGCGCCTTCACATCCTGCTCTGAATAGGCCGTCTTCGTCTTGTCCACCTCTCCGGCAGGCTTGAAATAGGGGTGCTTGTTGTCTTCCAGGGACTTCTTCCCTGGCGCGTAGTCGCTGGTCTTGAATTCCTGCTTCGAACGATTGAAAACCTGGTTGCCGTCCTGGGCCTTCTTGCCGGAGAACCGGTTGTCGCTAGTCGCGAAAACCTTGTCGGAAGACTTTTCCTTCTTGTTTCCCATTCCTGACACCTGGTTCTGCTCGCGGCTGGCTTTGGCGGACTGTGCAAACTCCTTGCCCTTAAAGTCCTTCGAACCCTTGAAGATGGTGTTGCCCTTGTAATCGCCAGTGGAGAAAGACTTTTTGCCCGTCACTTTCATGGCTCCGCGGTCCCCGAGAGAAGCGGTGTCGAATTTTTTGTCAAACTCGCTGATCTTGTTCATGTTCGGCTTCAAGGTCCGCTCTTCCAATTTCCCGGATGAATGGTCGGCGATCTCCTCGTGTTTGGTCGAACTGCACGCCGGAATCAAGCCGATCGCCGCGACAGCGACGACAGCGAGGCAAACGGGCAGCCTGGGTGCGCAGATACTCATGCGCGGCATTGTGCCGGACCTTGAGCCAAAGGCCAAGCCCCAATTGCAGCCGCGCCCACGATCAGGCCGCTCACGGCCTGTGCCGGGCAATCTCCGCCTTGAAGTCCCCCAGGCTGGGCCAGTGCAGCCGGTGGTTGAGGTCGACTTCGGTGATCGCGATGGTGCCCCATTCGGAGGCTTGGGCCAGCGGAATGCCATCGTGCCCGAAAATCGCGGAAATCATCCAGTGCTGCTTCACATCAGTGTGCGTGCTGCTGACGATGTACACGTGGTTCTCGCAGGCGCGCGCCGCACCCAGCATGGGATTGCAGCCCATCACCGGCCAGGCGATGATTTCCGCGCCGCGGTTGCTGAGTTCCCGCGCGACTTCCGGGAAGAAGCCGTCGTAGCAGACCATCATGCCCACCTTGCCAAACTTGGTGTCGAACACCGGATAGTCATGCCCAGGGGTGACGCCGCCCTCGATTTCAGCGCGTGGCAGGCAGACTTTGCGGTACTTGCCGACCAGGGCGCCATCGGGTCCGATCAGGACCGCCACGTTAAAGATCAGCGGACCGGCGCGCTCGACAAGTCCTGGCACCAGGTACATGCCATGCTTCTTCGCCAGCGCGCCGAAGAACGCCGTCGAAGGTCCGGGGACGGGCTCTGCGACACTTTCATACGTGGAGCCTTTCCCATAAGTCACCACCTCCGGCAGCACGAGCAGGTCGGCCTTCTGCTTCGCGGCCTGCTCAATCAGGGGTTCATAGGCGCGGCGGCGCTCTTCCGGGGTGTTGGCATCCCGCGGCACGAAGTGCACCGTGGCCAGTCGCACGATGCGCGGGGCAGGGGCCGGCACGAGTGCGAGCGACACCGCGCTCCACTCCAGGCGGGTCTTGGGAGCCCAGCGGAACTCCAGTTCGACGATGGCCTGGGTGGCGTCCTTGGGTGCCAGGTAAACCCCCGAAAGCTCGGTCCAGCCTTGCGCATCGGTTACACCATCCGAGGGGTATTCGGGCTCGGCCCGCGGCTTCTGGCCCTTGGCATAGGAGGCGTTGGAAATCTCGTCGCGGAGCACGGGACCACCCTTCGCATTGTGCCATAGCACGCGTGCCACACCCGTCCGCCGGGGCGAATCAGCGCCCGTCACCTTGCGCAGGACGCCGAAACGATAGTACTGGCCGCCCGTGACGGCAAAGGTCTTGGTCCAATGCCCCATCAATCCCTCGCGCGCACCGGACTCGATGACGAAACTGCCGTCATGCTTCGGACCACCTTGCGGATTGAAACTGAAGTCCGGTTTGATCTCGTCGCGCGGTGAAGCGGTGGTCCAGCCTTCTGGCGCTTCGACTGCGAAAAGACTGGCTGCCGCCGTGAGCAGCAGGGCGAGAAGAAAGGATGTTTTCATAGGGGTGGAGCCGGGCGCATAGGCGCGCATCAATCATACGTCGGCTCCGGTCACATCTCGCCCGGGGGGTTCATTTTGGCAGCGTTCAAGCCGCATCAATGGCCGCCGCAGTCCGCCTGGCGGAGCGCGTGGCGGCATCCTGGCCCCAGGGCAGGTTGTCGTATGCCGCACCGGCGAAATGAATTCGGCCCACGGGCTGGATCAGGTGCGGCCACACTTTGGCGAGCTGGCCGAAGGGAAAGGGATGGCGCTCGCAGCCGAGGGCGAGCGGCTCCTCTTTCCACCACTGGTGGACAATGCATTGTTCGATCGTGTCCTTTGCCGCGCCTGGGTAAAATTTGCGGAAGGCCGCGAGTGCTTCTTCGGGCGTCTGCGCGGGTATGCCGGTGCCCATGAGCACGCAACCTTGGTCGGAGACTTCTCCGGCGCATTCATACACGAGACCCATGTTTGAATTGCCTGTCTCCAGATTGATGCTCGGCACCGTGTCGCCTTTCCAGAAACGGGTCTTTGCCCGGAGCACCACGCGTGACCCCATGCTCATGGGCGTGTGGGAAAGGGCAAAGGCCTTCGCCTCGGGCAAGCCGGGCGAAATCTTGATTCCCGGCAGCACCAGGGGCGAAGCGCAGACCACGACGAAATCGGCCTTCAGGGTCTGCGCCTTCTTGTCGGCACCTTCAGTGAACTGAACCGTCACCGAGGACGCATCGTGCTCAATGTGGCTCACCGGGCAGTTCTTGTGAATGCGGTCGCCCAGATGCTTGGCAAACGTGTCGGGCAGGAGCTGGTTGCCGCCCTTGAGCCGGAACACTTCGCGCTTGAACACCGGAAGGCCGCGCATTTGCACGATCGCCTCCTGCCAGATGCGAAACAGCGCGGAAACATCGCCATCCGTAGGGGGCTTGTCCTTGGCGGTGAGCCGTGATCCGCCGCAGAAACCGCGTGCGGTATTGGAGGCGCCCTGGGTGACCAGCCAGTCCCCAAGCAGGACGTGGTCCAGCTCGTCCAGCCCGATGCCGAAGGGTTGATACTCATCTTTGAACTTCGCCGCCATCGGGCCGAAAAACAGCCGCGACATCTCCGTCCAGCCGTGTTCCTGCATGAAGGCCACCTCGCGTTCGTTGAAACCGAACTCGCGCTGCGTCTTCGCATCGGCCAGCTCCGCCTCGGTGCGCCATTTGCCGTTGATCTTGCGGTACATGTCCCGGCGGCGCGGGTAGGCCAGGAAGGGCAGGTCGAACTTCTTCACCCACTTGCGATAGTCAACGTAGCCAGGATTGGTGAACTGCTCCGCCCCCACGTCCGCATACAGCCCGTCGGGCAGCGGATCATAAATGGTCTTCACATGCCCGCCGGTGCGTCGTGAGGCTTCGAGCACAGTCACGTCATGCCCGCGCTCCATAAGGTCGAAAGCACAGCTCAATCCGCCGATGCCGCCACCGATGACGATGACCTTCTTCTTGGGGGTTTCGGCCGCCCCGAGTTGCGCGGCTGCGCCGGCCAGCAAGGCGCCGCCCGTGGTTTGCAAGAGCCGACGACGTGTGAGAGAGCGTGAGGGAGCCTTCATAATGAATGGGTGCGGACCGCGGAATGCGGATCCGACTCATACGTGGGGGCGGTGGTCATCCTTGTGGCCAACTGAAAGGGGGCACAATCGTGGCGGATGAAGAACTGGCCCCCGGCGCAGCGTAGAAGAGCCATGCGCCTCACCCTGCTCCCGCTCCTGCTTGCTGGCCTCGTTCACGCCGCCCCTCCGGGAGCCACGCCTCTGCCGGCGCCCGCACCGGCGAAATCCATAGCGCCGTATGTGCCGGCCACCTGGCAGGCCGGGCTGGCCAGTGTGGTTGTCACGCCAGACAAAAACCTGTTCATGGCCGGCTACGCATCGCGCAAGACGCCAGCGGACGGCAAAGTGCAGGACCTGTTCGCCAAGGCCCTGGCGCTGCAAGATGAGCGGGGTGGGCGCTTTGTGGTGGTGACTCTGGACCTCATTGGTGTTCCCCAGCCCCTGCGCCAGACCATCGCGGAGCGGGCGCAGAAGGAGTTCAAGCTGCCGCCAGAAGCGTTACTGATCAACGCCTCGCACACCCACTCAGGCCCCTCGCTGCGGACCGTGCCACTGACAGAAAAGGATCTGGAAAAACCCGGCCCCAAGGAAAGCTTCGAGTACACCCAGGGTTTGCAGAACAAGCTGGTGGGGCTGATTGGCAAAGCCCTGAACAACATGTCTCCCGCGCGCCTGACGTGGAACAAGGCACGCTGCGGCTTCGCCATGAACCGGCGCCGCGACTACTCCTTGGCCGAAACCGATCCCAATGCCAAACTTGCGCCGAACCCCAAGGGCCCGGTCGATCAGGAGGTGCCCGCCCTGCGGGTGGAAGCACCTGATGGCCGCCTGCGCGGCGTGCTGTTTGGATACGCCTGCCACAACACCTGCCTGGGCTTCTTCCATTACTGCGGCGACTACGCCGGCTACGCCCAGGAGTATCTGCAGGAGCACCGGCCAGGCTTCATCGCGATGTTCCTGCAAGGCTGCGCGGGCGACCAGAATCCCTACCCTCGCCGCTCGGATGTGGTGCCCGGTGTCACCGATCTGGAACTGGCCCAGATGCATGGACGCAGCCTGGCGAATGCCGTGGAGATGGCCATGACCGTGAATCCACAGCCGATTCGCGGTCCCGTCCGCTCTGCTTATGGTGAAGTGACGCTCGACTACGCCAATGCCAAGCGCCCCAGCCATGATTACCCGGTGCAGGTGCTCAAGCTGGGCACCGACCTCACCCTGGTGGCACTGGGCAGCGAAACCGTGGTGGACTACTCGCTGCGCCTGAAGCGTGAACTGGCAGGCCCCACCCCGGTTTGGATGGCCGGGTATTCCAACGACTATTGCGGCTACATCCCCAGCCTGCGCATCCAGAAAGAAGGCGGCTACGAAGCCGCCGCCGGCTGGGCCGAGACAGTCGAGGAAAAGATCGTGGGCAAGGTCCACGAGCTACATGACCGCCTGGGCGCGCCGTAGAGCCTCAGTGACAGCCGCAGCCTGAGCCGCAACTACCGCCGCCCGAGGACGCAGGGCCTGCGGATTTGCCGCCCATTACTCCCGTGCCCCCTGCGATCACCCGGCGTACCGGGATGCCCGTGTCAGGGTGATGGGTGAAGGCCTTTTCCGTCATGCTCTGGCGCACTTCGAAACGCTTGGGTTGTTCGACTTCGTTCTGCGGAATGGTTTCGTAAATGTAAGTGGGCATGGTGGTGGGGCGGGGGCGCGGATCAAAGCATCATTACGTTCCCGCGCCAAGGGGTGACACAGGAAAATGAAAGCTCCGGGACGGCTGCGTTTCCACAGCCGCCCGGGCTTGGCATGACGGCCTGATTAAATCAACGTGCTCCCTGCATGGCAGTGCTCGTCTGCAAGTCAGACACCCTTGGCAGGAGTCGGCGCGGGGGGTGGTGCATCCCCTTGCGGGCGAGGGCGACCGGCATCGCTTGGGCCGCCATTTGGCGAGTGGTCCTCCGGTTTGGGTCGTTCGGGGGTGCCCGGACCTTGTTGATGGGGAGTTCCATCTTGAGGGGCGGCACCGCCTCCGGGTCCACGATCGCTTGGTGGGCGGGTGCCACGGTTTGCTGGGCGACCCGGGAGTCCGGGGACTCCTTCCGGTGCACGGGAATTTCCATAGGCACGCCAGGGACCGCGCTCAGGGATCGGTGGCTCGCGACGCGGCCCGCTTTGGGGCTGTTCTCTGCCTCTGCCCGATTCCTGACACCGACCCTGGGGGCCTCCGAAGCCTGGAGGCGGACCGTGAGGTGCGCCGGAGGGCTCCGACTGGAACTGATGTTCGCCGCTTTGCCCCTGCGGTCCACGCATGCTCATGTGATCCTGTGGGCCTCGACCTGGGCCACCCTGGCATTGATGGAAACCACCTTCACCGCGCCCGTCGAAGTGCGGCTGCCGCCCTTCGCCCCAGCCCTGCTGGTCGTGATGGTGGAAGGCGTATTCTTCACCGCGCCCTTCGAAATGTGGCCGAGGCCCTTCGCCCCAGCCTTGCCGGCCGCGATGGTGGAAGGCGTGTTCTTCACCGCGCCCGTCGAATTGAGGCTGCCGCCCTTCGCCCCAGCCTTGCCGGTCGTGAGGGTGGAAGGCGTGTTCTTCACCGCGCCCGTCGAAGCGAGGCTGCGGCCCCTCGCCCCAGCCCTGTGGGCCGTGATGGCGGAAGGCATGTTCTTCACTGCGCCCGTCGAAGCGAGGCTGCGGCCCCTCGCCCCAGCCCTGTGGGCCGTGATGGTGGAAGGCATGTTCTTCACTGCGCCCGTCGAAGTACGGCCGCCGCGCCTCACCCCAGCCCTGCTGGCGGTGGTGATGGAAGCTGCGACCTTCAAATCGAGGCTCGGTTCCGAAGCCCTGTCTTGGCTGCCCGTTCGGTCCACCACGATGGAAGCCGCGATCAGGATATTGTCCTCCGGCCCTTGTGTTTGGCCCACCAGAGGGAGCTTCTGGACGCTGGCCATCGTGGGGGCGCACGTGCTCCCGGTCGTGTCCAGCCCGGGGCTGAGCGCGAGGTGCTTCTGGCGGGTGCCCGGGCGGAGGCGCTGCCTGGGCAGGATCCGAAGCTGGCGGCTTTGGGGTTTCAGGTGCCGGAGGTGCCTCCGGTTTTTTGACTTCCCCTGCGGGGCCGGGAGGCGGGGCGGGGTCCTGAGCACGAATCGTGGACGCGCTTAACGCGACCAGTCCGAGCAGAACCATCAGAGTGCTATATTTAGTGTTCATGGGAATGACCTGAGGTTGAGATCTGAATGCCAGCCCCTAATGGGTCAGCAGGGTCTTCGCGCGAAAACGCCAGCCATTCCGCCAGGAACCTGTCTGCAGCTTGAACGCCACTGCCGGAGGTTTTTGTGTGCGACCGGCCAAGCTAATTTCGCGATGGGCCGTGGAATGCAGCGCTAGACAGAGAGCAGGCGGGGGTGAACGTTGAACCGATCCCCATCATGCTTCGTTCTCTCGTCCTCATCCTCCTCGCCCTGCCGCTGACCGCCGTCGCCATCGACGACAAGCCCGTCGGCGCCCCTGATTCCAAAGGCGGTCTGCAACCCGCCGAACGTCTCGCGAAGCCGCAGATTGCGCCCGCTTCTGAGGAGGCCGCGAATGTGCTCAAGAACATCCAGCCACCCGAGGGCATGAAGGTGGACCTGTGGGCGGCGGAGCCGGCGCTGGCGAATCCTGTGGCGCTGAGCATTGATGAGCGTGGCCGTGTCTTCGTTGCGGAGACGCACCGGCTTGGCAGCAGCGTGCTCGATATTCGCAACTACATGTTCATGCTGGATGATGATCTCGCCTGCCGCACGGTGGCGGACAGGCTCGCCATGTGCCACAAGCAGTTCGGTGCGCAGTTTGATGAGCTGGGCAAGGAGGAAGACTTCATCCGGCTGCTTGAGGACCGCGATCACCACGGCTACGCAGATTTCAGCAGCATCTACGCCGGCGGCTTTAACAAGCCTGAGGATGGCATCGCGGCGGGAGTGCTGGCACGGCACGATCAGGTCTGGGCAACCCTCATTCCGAATCTGTGGCGGTTTGATGGCACAGATGACAAGGGCGTTGCCAAGTCGCGCCAGTCGCTCAGCTATGGCTACGGCATCCGCTTTGGCTATACCGGCCACGATATGCACGGCCTGATCATGGGGCCGGATGGCCGGCTTTACTTCAGCATCGGTGACCGCGCGGCAAACGTGGTCACCAAAGAAGGGAAACACATCGAGAACCTCAACAGCGGCGCGGTGTTCCGTTGTGAGCCCGATGGAGCAAATCTTGAACTCGTTCACACCGGGCTGCGCAATCCCCAGGAGCTGGCGTTTGACGACTTCGGCAATCTCTTCACCGGCGACAACGATTTCGATTATGGCGACACCGAGCGCCTGGTGTACGTTGTGGAGGGAGCCGACAGCGGCTGGCGGGTGGGCTATCAGCATCCGATTCTGGGCAAGGTAAGGGTGCCCTGGATGGCGGAGCAGATCTGGGTCGCTTTCGGCTCCAGCCAGGATTACTACAATGGCGTGGCGAACCCGAATCCGAATCTGGACAAGGGCGTGCGCCCTGCCGCCTACCTGCCGCCAGTGACAAATATCGGCGACGGTCCCAGCGGCTTCCTGTTTGATCCCGGCACGGGCATTTCCCCCGCGTTCCGGCATCACTTTTTCCTCTGCCACAGCAAGGGCAGCTATGCGAAGAGCGAGATCCACGCCTTCACGCTCAATGAGAAAGGTGCAAGCTTCGCGCTAGGCGAGTCCAAGCCCTTCGTGCGCTTCATTCACTCGCCCGATCTCGACATCGCCCCTGATGGCAGCATCTATTTCCTCGACTGGAGCGAGACGATGAGCAAGACCGCCAAGGGCCGCATCTTCCGCATGTATGACCCGGCCGTGCTGGCCGATCCGAAGACCTTGGAGACCAAGCGCCTCATCGAAGAAGGCATGGACAAGCGCCCCTCCACCGAGCTGGCGAAGCTGCTCGGCCACGACGACCGCCGTGTGCGCATGGAATCTCAGTTTGAGCTGGTGAAGCGCAAGGACGTGGCGACGCTCACGAGCGTGGCAGTGGCGAAGGCCGCCTTGCTGCCACGGCTGCATGCCATCTGGGGCCTCGGCCAGCTGGGCCGCCAGACAGCCGAGGTTGCCGCCGTGCTCGTCCCGCTGCTCGACGACAGCCAAAGCGAGGTGCGCTCTCAGGCCGCGAAGATCCTCGGGGATGACCATGTGGCTGACGCCGCGCCCAAGCTCATCGCCCGGCTCAAGGACGAGAGCACCCGCGTCCGCTACTTCGCCGCGATGGCGCTCGGCAAGCTGAAGGCGAAGGAGGCTCTGCCTGCCATTGTCGAACTGCTCATAGCTAACAACGACCAGGATGCTTACCTGCGCCATGGCTGTGTCTTTGCTCTGGTCGGGATCAACGATCAGGCCTTCTTCGCGAAGGACTTCAGCCACGATTCACTCCCTGTTCAGATGGGCGCGCTTCTCGCCATGCGGCAGATCAAGCATCCTGGCATTGTTCAGTTCCTTGACAGCTCTCTCCCCATCCGGCTTGTCGTGGAAGCTGCCCGTGCCATCAGCGATGGACCCATTCCGGAAGGTGACAAAGCTCTCGCCGCGCTCAAAAACCTTCCTGTGGACGCAGCCGCTTCGCCCCTGGTCGAGCCGCTCATGCTGCGCGTGATCGAGGCGCGCCGTCGTCTGGGCAATGTGGCGGGATTGATCCAACTGGCGCTCGATGACAAGCTGCCTGGAGCGGGTGCGCTGCGGGTGGACTGCCTGGACATCGTGGGCGAGATGGCCCACCCAGTGCAGCGGGACCGGGTGCTGGGCATTGCGCGTCCGATCAAACGCCAAAGCAATATTCACCCTGCGGCCCTGCTTGAGAAAGTGATCCAAAAGCTCACCGGCGCATCTGCCGCTGATGATCCTGACCGCGTTCCTGTCCTGCTCGCCGCCATTGCGGCCGTGCAAAAGCTTGATCTCCGGTCACTGGCCCCCAGGTTTGCCGCTCTCGTCGCCGACGCAAAACAACCCGCCACCATCCGCTCCGCAGCCATGCTTGCGATTGGTGAATGGCCGGACCATGCGGCCATCGCCGCCGCCTTGAAAGCGGCCCAGGCCTCGAATGACCCCGCCCTGCTGCGCGCAAGCCTGCGGCTGCTGCCGCACAGCGACCCGGACGATGCAGTCGTGATGCTGGAGCGCACCTTCAAGGACGGTGGCCTGGGCGAGCAGGCCGAGGCACTCGGCGTCCTCGGCCGGATCAAGGGAGACAAGGCGGAAACCCTGCTGGGCGGATGGCTCGACCGTCTCACCAAGGGCAGCGTACCTCCGGCGCTCCAGCTCGATGTGATGGATGCGGCCAAGGCCAGCCCGTCTGCCGCGATGCAGGCCCGGCTGAAAACCTATCTCGACTCCCTGCCGAAAACGCGCACCACCGCCGCCTTCTCCTTCCTTCAAGCCGGCGGCGATCCTGTGGCCGGCAAGAAGATCTTTTTCGAACACACCGCCGCGCAGTGCGTACGCTGCCACAAGATCGGCGGCAAGGGCAGCGAGGTGGGGCCGGTGCTCGACGGCATTGGCAAGCGCCAGCCGCGCGACTACATCCTTGAGTCCGTGCTGTTCCCCAACAACAAGATCGCCCAGGGATTCGAGATGACCCTGATCACCACCAAGGACGGCAAAACCCATGGCGGCATGGTGCGCAAAGAAACCACCACCGAGCTGCATCTGAGCCCCCCAGTGCCCAACGCTCCGGTTGAAATCGTGCAGAAGGCAGACATCGCCACGCGCTCACCAGGCGTGTCCGCCATGCCGGAGATGTTTCAGCAGGTGCTGAAACAGCGCGAGATCCGTGATCTGGTGGCTTACTTGGCGGGACTCAAAAAATAGAACTGAACTGCTCGAAGGTGTTTGGCCAATGATTCTGCTGTACGCGAAGCTTCCTGTAGCGCGCGATTCATCGCCGCTCGGCACACGGCTTGCGCAGTGTGATTGTAGCCCCCTGGCCCAGCCAGGGCGGCGATGAATCGCGCACAGACATTCCGCCCGCCGACAACATCCTAAATCCGCCGCCAGCTGCGGCCGTCCGCGCTGAGCAGTTCATCGGCCTCGCGCGGGCCCCAGGAGCCGGCGGGGTACTCGCACATCGGCGGCTGGTTGGCCGCGCCGTGCCAGGCGTTCTCGAGGATGTCGATGTAGCGCCAGGCATGCTCCACTTCGTCATCACGCGCGAACAGGGTGGCGTCGCCCGCCATGGCGTCGAGCAGCAGGCGCTCATAGGCTTCGGGGGAGGCCTTGCCGAAGCTGGTGCTGTAGTGGAAATCCATTTTCACCGGCTGCATGCGCAGCAGCACGCCTGGCTGCTTCGAAAGCATGCGCAGGGAGATGCCTTCATCGGGCTGAATGCGGATCACCAGCGCGTTCTGGCCGCCCTGCACTTCGGTCGTTTTGAACAGGTTCTGCGGCGGCTGCTTGAAGTGCAGGCTGATCTCCGTGGCTTTCTTGGGCAGTTGCTTGCCCATGCGCATATAGAACGGCACACCCTGCCAGCGCCACGTGTCGATCTTCAACCTCAGCGCCACATAGCTCTCGGTCATGGATTGCGGATTGATGCGGTCTTCCTGGCGGTAGCCCGGGCGTTCCACCCCATCGACCACGCCTGCGGTATACTGCGCGCGCACGACGTTGGCCGCCACGTCCTCCGGGCTGGAGAGATGGCGCAGCGAGCGGATCACCTTGACCTTTTCATCACGAATTGAGTCTGCGCTCATGTCCGTGGGCGGCTCCATGGCCACGAGGCTCAGGAGCTGGAAGAGATGGCTTTGCACCATGTCGCGCAGCGCACCCGCGGTGTCGTAGTAGCCCCCGCGGCCGCCTTCCATTCCCAGGTTTTCGGCACAGGTGATCTGCACGTTGTCGATGTAGCGGCTGTTCCACAGCGGCTCAAACATCTCGTTGGCGAAACGCAGCACCATGAGGTTCTGGGCGGTTTCCTTGCCCAGGTAATGGTCGATGCGATAGGTGTCCTTTTCTGCAAACACTTCGCCGACGATGCGATTGAGCTTCTGAGCCGAGGCAAGATCCGTGCCGAAGGGTTTTTCGCACACCACGCGCGCCCATTTACCCGCTGGCGGCTTGTTGAGCCCCGCCGCGGCAAGCTGCTCGAGCACCACCGGGAAGAACTCGGGGGCCGTCGCGAGATAGAACAGCCGGTTGGCTGGCGCACCGCGCTCGGCGTCGTACTTGTCGAGCGTCGCCTTGAGCTCGGCGTAGCCGCCCGCGTCGGTGAATTCGCTGCGATGGTAGTGGATGCTCTGCGCGAACGAGGCCCACAGCTCGGCATTGTGACCCTGGCGGGAGAATTTTTTGTTGCCCTCCTCCAGTTCGGCGCGGAATTCTTCATCGGTTTTCTCACGGCGGGCGAAGCCCACCACCTTGAATTGCGTGGGCAGATCGCTGGAGGCGGCGAGGTTGTAGAGCGCCGGGATGAGCTTGCGGTTGGTCAGGTCGCCGGTCGCACCAAAAATGACCATGGTGCAGGGCTCGGCGCGCTGACGGGTGATGAGAGTATCGAGGAAAGGGTTTTCGGGGGTGTCGGGCATGGCGAAAAGGGGATGGAAGGTACGCAAGTTGTGCGCCAACGGGAGGGGAAGAAATTAGCCTCTAGGGGCGGGGGTGCAATGTGAACCTCGGGGGCTTGAACCTCAGTAATTCACCCGCACCAGGTACAGCCCGTCGGGCACGGCGCACTGGCTGCTCTTTACGCCCGCGGGATTGTCCAGCAGGTCCGCGAACCAGGCTTCGCTGTCCCTGCCTCTGGCCACCTGGATCAGGCTGCCGGTGATCATGCGCACCATTTTGTAAAGGAAGCCGCTGCCCTCGAATTCAAGCGTCAGCGCATCGTCGCTCTCTATCAGGTCCACACGGTAAATGGTGCGCGTGGTGGTCTTGGGGTCGGCCCGACGCAGGGCCTCGCTCAGATCGCCGCGATTGGCGCTCAGCCGGGCGAAGTTATTGGTGCCCACGACCCGCTGTGCGCAGCGGCGCAACTGCTCGAGATCGACCTTGCCAAACACGTGCCAGGCCCGGCCCCTTTCGAAGGGGCTCATCACATCGCCGCGCCACAGGCGGTAGCGATACACCTTCCCTTTGGCCTGAAATCGGGCATGAAAATCGGGCGCGGCGAACTCGCAGGCTTGGACGCTGATGCTGGGCGGCAGGATGGCGTTTACCGCGCGCACCCAGTTATAGGGCTCCATGCGCAGCGCTGCGGGCACGTCGCAGTGCGCAATCTGGGCCAGGGCATGCACCCCGCCGTCGGTACGGCCGGAGCCCTCGATGCTGATGGGCTCCTTTGCCACCACGCTCAGCGCCTGCTGCACCTGATCTTGAATGCTCAGGCCGTTGGGCTGGCTCTGCCAGCCCTGCCAGGGCTGGCCGTCATAGGCGATGGTGAGTTTGAGGCGGCGCTTGTCATCCCTCATCGGCGGCGCTCCTTCTCCTCAATCCATGGCATGTCGAACTCTGTTTCGGGCAGCAGGAAGCCCTCCGGTCCGCGCTGCGTGTTCAGATAATCCTGCAAGATGATGACGGCGGCGATCTGATCCACCACACCCGACTTGGCGTCCACCTTCTGGCCGCTGCGTTTGAGCGCCTTTTCGGCGGTGACCGAAGACAGCCGCTCATCGACGAACTCCATGGGCACCTCATGCTCAAGCGCCTTGTCCAGCTGCGCGGCAAATACTTCCACCCGGGCGGCGGTGCTGCCTTTCTGCCCGCTCATGTGCAAGGGCAGTCCGATCACGATCTTGCCCACATGCTTTTCCTTCACCAGCCGTACAATTTCAGCCACCGCCTGTTTGGAAGCGGCAAGCGTCTTTAAGGGATTGGCCACCAGTTCCAGCTCATCGCTCAAGGCGAGGCCGATGCGCACGGTGCCGTGGTCGATGCCGAGGATTCGGGACATGAGGATGAAGAGTGCGGAGTACGTAGTGCCCAGTACCTAGTTTGAAAATCTCGCCACTGAACACTACGCACTAGGCACTTCGGCTTAATGAGGGTGCCAGATGACAAACGATTGCGCGGTCAAACGAAGGTTCATCGTAACTCCTGCGGCAGGGCGTCCACCAGCTTCTTGATGCTTTCCGCGTGGCTTTTGCTGGCAATCAAGAGCGCGTCCTTCGCCTGCACCACGATCAGATCCTGCACGCCGAGCAGCGCGATGTGGTGGTCGGTCTGGCTGAAGACAATGTTTCCGGCGGAATCAAACTGCGCGAGCTTGCAATTGTGCTGGTTGCCGTGCGGGTCTTGATTGAGGTAGCGGCCCACGGAGGTCCAGTTCCCCACGTCATCCCAGTCAAAGGTGGCCTCGATATTGAGCACCCGGCTGGCCCTCTCCATGAGCGCATAGTCGATCGAGAGCTTGGGCAGCTTGCCGAACTGCTTCTTGATGGTGGCGGCCACGTCCTTGCTTTTGCGCACCTCCGCCACGAAGTCGGCCAGCACTGGTGCATGGCGGCTGAGTTCGCTGAAGATCGCGGGCAGGGTCCAGATGAACATGCCGGAGTTCCAGGTGAAGTTGCCCTGCGCGATGAAGTGCTCGGCCAGGTCGGGGTTGGGTTTTTCGCGGAAACGGGCCACTTCATACACGACCACGCCTTCCGGCATGCTGTTGAGCGAAGCCCGGCGGCCGCGTTCCACATAGCCATAGCTGGGGCAGGGCCAGGTCGGTTTGATGCCCACGGTGACCAGGGCACCGCTGCTTTCAGCGACAAAGGCCGCGCCCAGCAGCACGGTCTTGAAGGCGGCTTCATCCTTGATCAGATGGTCGGCCGGAAGCACGATCATGGTGGCGGAGGGCTCGCGCGCGGCGACCCAGCCCACGCCCAGGGCGATGGCTGGTGCTGTGTCGCGTTTCTCAGGCTCCGCGATGATGTTGTCCTTGGGCAGATGCGGCAGCAGCTTGCGCACCGTGGCTTCCTGCTGCGCGTTGGTGAGCACCAGGATGTTTTTCGTCGGCACAATGCCGTTGAGCCGTTCCACCGTGAGTTCGAGAAGGGTCTTGTCGCCAAACAGCTTCAGCAGCTGCTTGGGGAGGGCATCGCGGCTCACTGGCCAGAAGCGCTGGCCGCTGCCGCCGGCGAGGATCAATGCATATCGTGGAGGAGTCGTCGCCATGGTGGATATCGGGAGGATAAAGTGGGTGCATGGTAGCTCGACTTGTGGGCGTCGTCACCCACCAGATGCACCAGAGCAGGTATCTGTAGCAGATTAGGGGCCGGTCGTGAAGCCTGATTGCGAGTCAAATTACCCGCGCACTTTCCGCTTTGGACCGCGGGCGCTTGGCGTATAATAGATTTGTCATGCACCCGACCTCACACGACCACGATTACGCCCGCTATGCCGCCACCATTGCTCCCGCAGCTCTTGGCTGCGCGTTGGGATTGTTGTTTGGGCGTGGCATGGAGCGCCGCACTTCGAACATCGCGGCGCTCACCTTGCTTGCCGCCGGCACAGTGATGGCCGGCCCCGCGGTCGTCGATCTGGTGCGTGCCGTTGCGAACCGGCCCACCTCCGCCCGCGCCAGCCGCAAACGCCTGCAAGGCATCCGCAACAGCGGCCTGCCGGACAAGGACGTGGAAGACTTTTTCATTGACGACATTGCTCTCCCGGCGCGCTGATCACACGTCAGCCAACATTGGCATAGGCATCGCACCGATGACCCGGACTCTCGTTTTATGGGCGAGACCGGGAAATGCCGCCGACTCTGGCACCGTTGAAGTCGTATATCTCACGTTGCCATGATTCAACACCTGTCGTTCCTGTTGATGGCCGCGTCGCTGGCCATCACCGCTGATGCCGCGCCCAAGCCTGCCGCCAAGGTGCACTCGCCCCCCAAGCCTGTGCTGCCCCTGGTCAGCTTGGATCCGGCGAAGACGGACGATGATTACCCGTTTCAGGGAGAGTTTGTCGGCAAGATGCGGGATTCCAATCTCGCAATCCAGGTCATCGCGTTGGGCAAAGGGCAGTTCGATGCGGTGATGTGTCCGGGCGGCCTGCCCGGTGCGGGATGGACCCGGCAGCCTCTGGTCCGCCAGCGCGTCAGCGGCAAGCGTGAGAGCGAGGGCGGCGGCACCGTGTGCTTCTCCGCCAATGGCTGGAGCGCCCAGCTCAAGGGCAACGACATCCAATTGCTCGACTTTAAAGGCACTCCCATCGGCCAGCTCTCGCGCATCCACCGTGCAAGCCCTACGCTTGGGGCTCCTCCTCCGCCTGACGCCCTGGTGCTGTTCGATGGCAAAAGCGTCGAGGCCTTCCAAAAAGGCGCCCGTATGACGGCCGACGGCCTCTTGATGGAAGGGGCCCTCACCCGGGAAGTGTTTGGCGACTGCTCGCTGCACGTGGAGTTCATGCTCCCCTACATGCCCGAGGCCCGCGGGCAGGGCCGAGGCAACAGCGGCGTGTACCTGCAGGGCCGTTATGAAGTGCAGGTGCTCGACAGCTTCGGTCTGGCCGGAGAAAACAACGAGTGCGGAGGCATCTACACCATCGCCAAACCTGCCGTGAACATGTGCCTGCCCCCGCTCACCTGGCAGACCTATGACATCGAATTCCAGTCCCCGACTTTTGATGCCGCCGGCAACAAGATCACCGACGCCCAGATCACCGTGAAACACAACGGCGTGCTGATTCACGATGATGTGAAGGTCCCCCATGTCACCGCCGCCGCGCCCCTCCCTCAGGAAGGCGAGAAAGGGCCGCTTTACCTGCAAAACCACGGCAACCCGGTCCGCTTCCGCAACCTCTGGCTGCGACGGAAGTGACGTGCCGTCCGGCTTGACCGGAGGCTGCCTGTCCAGCATTCTTTTCCCATGCGCTCATACTTGGCCCCCATCTCCGCTTTCGCCCTTGGCCTGGGCCTTGTCTGTGCGCCTGCCCTCCAGGCTCAAACGGTGAAGCGCGCCCTGCCGGTGGAGGACGGCAAGCCTGAGATCCCCGCGCTAACCGTGCCTGATCGGTCAACGGCTTTGCCGGTGATTCCGCCCACGTCTCCACCCGTGACGGCGGCCCCTGCTCCGGCACCCTCAGTTCCAAAGGCCGCCGAGCCCCGGCGTGCGCCCAAGAATGATGACGATGCTCCTCCCCCCGACGGCGTCACTCGCATGACCCTCAAGGCTGTTCCTTTGGACGAGAACGGTGAATCGCCCGTGGACAAGCCCAAGCCCAAGCCGAACCTCGCCGCCTCAGTGCTGACGATGCAGGATGCGCGCACCATGATGCTCGAAGTGGCCGGCCCGCGTGGACAGATCGTCGATCGCAACGGCGTGTGCTTTGCCCAGAACAAGGTGGTCTATTACCTCGCGCTGAACTTCCCCGTGCTGAAGCCTCAGGAGCCCGAGGACATCGTCGCCTTTGCCCGCACCCGCATCAGCCAGGTCAACAAGCTGCTCGGCACCACCTGGGACGTCCCGGATGACAAGCTCGTGGCGCACTACCAGAACCGCCGCTGGCTGCCCCTGATCTTCTCCAAGTCCGGCGCCGTCAGCATCAGCCTCACCGACGAAGAACAAAACAAGGTCAAGCCCCTGCTCGGCAAAGGGCTCATGCTCCAGGCCACCTATCTGCGCTACTATCCCAAGGGCGACAGCGCCTGCCACGTCATCGGTTACACCGGGGTGCGCCAGCCTTCGCCCGTCGGCCCCATCGTCGAGGGCGAGCCCGCCATCCTGGAACCCATCGGCAACTCAGGCATCGAACTCGCGTTTGAAGAGCGTCTGCGCGGCAAGCCCGGCATGATGGACCTCATCTTCGGTGCCGATGGCACCAAGCTCAGCGAGGAAATGCGCCGGCGTGCCGAGCCCGGCCATAACGTCGTCCTCACTCTCGACGCCAAGATTCAGAAGTATGCCGAAAACGCCCTCAAACGAGGTGCCCCCAATGGCGGTGCCATGGTCATTCTTGATGTGCGCAACGGCGACATTCTGGCCATGGCTTCGAACCCCGGCTACGACTTGAATGATTTCATCCCCCTGCGCTCCTCCTACTACGAGAAGCTGATCAGGGACCCGAAGACCCCGATGCTGGGCCGCGCCTTCCAGGGCAGCTATTTCCCCGCCTCCACCTTCAAGGTCATCACCGCCCTGGCCGCCCTCGAGAGCGGAGCCATCACTCCCGCCACCACCTTCGACTGCTCCAGCTCCTTTGCCATCGGCGACCGGGTGTTTCACAACTGGAACAAGAATGGCGAGGGGCCGTTGACGGTCGTGAGCGCCATCAAGCGTTCCTGCAACACCTGGTTCTATCAGGCCGGTATCGCCACCGGCGCCCCGAAACTCCTGGGCATGGCCGAGCGCATGGGCTTCGGTCATCCCGTGGGGCTGCCCATCCCCGAGACCAAGGTCACGCTCCCTTCCGATGCCTCCTATATGCAGCGTTACGGGTACAAGATCCTGCCCGGCATCCTCGCCAGCATGTCCATCGGCCAGATCGTCGAAGTCAGCCCCCTGCAGGCCGCGCAATGCATGGCCACCCTGGCCGACGGCAAGAACATGCCCAAAATCCGCCTCGTCAAGCAGGTGCAGGATTTCAATGATCGCGTTACCGAGGCCTGGGATCCCGCCATACGCAAGGCGGTCAACCTCCTGCCCTTGGCCCGCGACACGGTGGTCAAGGGCATGGTCGCCGTGGTCAATGCCGAGGGCGGCACCGGTCACCAGGCCGCTCTCGACGACATCCAGGTGGCCGGCAAAACCGGCACCGCCCAGTGGAAGATCTATCCCGATGAATCGAAGAACCGCAACCTCGCCTGGTTCACCGGCTTTCTCCCCGCCAACAACCCCGTGTACGCCTTCGCCCTCCTGTATGAAGGCTCTCCCGGCGAAAAGGTCAGCGGCGGCGGCATCGCCGCGCCCATCGTCCACGAGGTGTTCAGCAACATCGAGCATAATGCCGACGACACGCTGATCCTCGCTCAGAAGAGCGCCCCCAAGGCCGAGGTCTCCAACGACGGCCCCCGGTCCGGCGGAGCCGATACCGACAACGATGCCCGCCACCCCGAACCCGTCAGGAAGGCACCCCCGCCGCCCGTCGAGCGGCCCACCGTCGGCGGCTGGTTCAAGCGCCTGTTCAGCCACTAAGGCACGGGACGTTTATCGGTTTATCGGTTTGTCGGTTTGGATCGGGCACTGAAACGTTTCTGAGGGAATCCAGGGGGCTGCGAAGCAGGGGAAAGGTCACGTGGTTGGTCCCTCCGAAGTAGCTGCCTTCGCAAGAAAGTGGAAGGAGCGTCTGGGTGCTTTGCAGAACCCCCTGCACCGCAATCGTTGCGGGGCACTGTCACCTCCATCCAGCCCCCGGTCTCCGCGCTATCCCTCGCGGTCCGCAGCCAGAAATCAGGAACGTCCACGGCCGAGCAAAACAAGAGCCATCGAGGACGAGAACGACGACGAGTACAAGGCAAACCGATAAACCGATTAACCGACAAACAGAAAAACTTCCCCGTCACGTTTCCCCGTGCAACTCCTCCGCCATGCGTTTGATCGTCGCATCCAGCTGGGCGATGTAGCCGTGAACGTCCAGGCTCTCCGGCTCCGGTTCGCCGCGCACGGAGTATAGCCATCCCACCTCATAGGGATCCGTGCGCACGATGCAGGCATCCTCCTTCAGGGCCGGATTGCCGGCTTCAAAGGCCCCGGTCATTACGCAGTACACGTCGCTTGCCGCCTTGAAGCCCTCCACCCAGCCCACCACCTGGCCCGGCGTCACCGCCCCGCCCTGCGGCACCTGCCACTCGCAGTCCACCAGCTCCCCCAGCATCCGTGTCGCGAACTTCGTGAACCCCACCCGCCACAGCCCCGGATCGCCCTCCACCGGCGCCATCCAGTAGTGCGAGGGCGAGTAGCGGAACGTTTCAGGAAAGCGCGCGGAGAACCGCGCGTGCTTGTAGCGCACGAAAGTGAGAGGCATCGCCCAACAAAGACCACTCCCGCGCCCCGTTCGAGAGGTTTTCCGCATGAATCGGAAGGTTTAACCGCAGAGAACGCAAGGATCGCAAGGGTGGGTCTTGAGAGATGGACGGTGCGCGCGTCCGTTCGGGTCTTCGTTCTCGGCTCGCCCCTCGCCTCGGTTCATCGTTGACTCCCTCGCTTCCCCGCTCGTGTCGCCCTTCGGGCTTCGCTTCGCTCAGTCTATCTCGGCTCGCCCCTCGCCTCGGTTCATCGTTGACTCCCTCGCTTCCCCGCTCGTGTCGCCCTTCGGGCTTCGCTTCGCTCAGTCTATCTCGGCTCGCCCCTCGCCTCGGTTCATCGTTCATCGTTCATCACTCATCACTCATCACTCATCACTCATCACTCATCACTCATCTTCCCCAAGCCCCAATCCGACCCAATCAAACCGAATCAAACCAGATCAAACCTGAAAACGGCCCCGCTGAACGAAAAAGCGTGGGGCGGCGTAGTTGCCAGGATGCCCATTGCCACCATGAGAATGTTTCGCCTGCTCCTCCTTGCCAGTCTCGGAAGCCTTGTCTTTCCGGCACACGCCCAGATCGCCAACCAGCCGCCGGTGCCGCAATGGCTGGACGGCCCGGCGGTGCAGAAGCACTTCGCCCACAAGGGCAAGCTGCTGAAGGCCATTCTGCTGGTGGCGGGTGATGGCGAAACAACCGTAACCCTGAACGACCAGCCGGCGGGCCACGCCGTGGCACAGGACCAGGCGACATCGCTGGATGTGACGCGTTTCATTCGCGCGGGCGACAATGTGCTGCACTTCCAGACCAAGGGGCATCGGGTGGCGGCGTTGCTGGAACTCAACGGCGACATGGCGAACAAGACATGGCTGACCACGGATGCGACTTGGAAGGCGGCAGGGGGTGGGGCGGTGAAGACGGCGCCCATGGATGCGCAGGCGAACCCGTTTGATTTCAAGAAGACCTTCGACGCCTACAACTCCTGGCAGCTTGCCAGACCCGGAGCGCAGAGCCTGGCGACGGATCCTGGCACCTTCACCCTGCCTGCCGGTTTCAAGGCTGAGCTTGTGCATTCGGCGTCGGTCGAGGAGGGCTCATGGGTGGCGATGACCTTTGATCGTCAGGGGCGTATCACACTGGCACGGGAGAAGCGCGGGCTGCTGCGGCTTGATCCAAAGACCAAGCGCATCGAAGTCATCGAAGACACGCTGCTGGAATGCCGCGGGCTGTTGTATGCGGACGGCGTGTTGTTTGCCAACGCTAACAACAGCAAGGGCCTCTACCGGCTGCGCGACCTGGATGGCGACGGGCGTTTCGAGGACGTGCATGAAATCATGCACACGGAGGGCGGTGTGGGGCATGGCCGTAACCACATCAAAATGGGGCCCGATGGCTGGCTGTACGTGGCGCATGGCAATAATGTGCTGCTGCCGAAAAACATCTCGGCGAAATCGCCGCTGAAGAACTATGCCAATGATCAACTCATTGCCAACCCGTGGGACAACAGCATGTTTGACGGCAATGTGAAACTGCCCGCCGGCCATGTGCTGCGCGTGAAGCCCGATGGCAGCGAGATTCAACTCATCGCGGGCGGCTTTCGCAATCCGCTGGACGTGGCCTTCAACAAGCAGGGGGCGCTGTTCACCTTCGATGCGGACATGGAGCGCGATGTGGGTGTCCCCTGGTACATGCCCACCCGTGTGCTGCACGTGGTGTCCGGCGCGGACTATGGCTGGCGGCGCGGCACAGGCCGCTATCCGTCCTGGTATGCGGACACGCTGCCCAGCGTGCTGGACATCGGGCTGTCATCGCCCACGGCGGTGTTCTTCGGCTACGGCGCGAAGTTCCCGGCGAAGTATCAGGACGCGCTGTTCTGTTTCGACTGGGCCTATGGCCGCATCCTCGCGGTGACGTTGAGGCCGAAGGGCGCAAGCTTCACAGGCACCCAGGAAACCTTCATGAGCGGCCGGCCGATGAATGTGACGGATGGCTGCATCGGCCCGGATGGGGCGCTGTGGTTTGCCACCGGCGGGCGGGGCACTCAGAGCGGACTGTATCGTGTGGCGTATGTGGGGAGCGAGAATATCGCAGCGAGTGCCGTCATCGTGAAAAGCACGGCGGTCAAGCCTGCGCTCAAGAGCAATGATCCCTTCGCACGGCAGGCGGCGCGCTTGGAAATCGAAGCCCACATCGGCGACATGAAGGTGGAGCAGATCCGTGGGCAGACCCACGGCTGGGAGGCATTGTCGCACTGGCTGATCGCAGTGCGCTCAGGGCGCGCGGAGCTTCGCGATGCGGCCATCGACATGGCGCTCGGGATGCCTGTGAAGGGGAACTCGCTGGAGCAGCAGCGCGCCGCGCTGCGCATCATCGACATTGGCATCGCCAGAGGCGGCAAGGCGAATGGTGCGCTGGCGGTGTTCGAACCACGCTTTCCGGCGCGGGATGCGCATCTCAACTGGGAGCTGTGCCGGCTGCTGATCCATCTCAAGTCGCCGACTATTATTGCCAAGGCGACGGAGCGGCTGAAGACCGCCACCAGCAGCGAAGATCTGCTGTTTTACCCGATGAACCTGCGCTACCTGAAAGAGGGCTGGACGCTGGAGCAACGGCGCATCGTTTTTGAGGCGCTGAACCGCGCGGAGAAAATGAATGGCGCGAGCAGTTACTTCAAGGCCATTGCGGACACGCGCAGCGAACTTGCCGCCGCGCTGGCACCGGAGGATCTGACCAAGCTCGGGGCGGTGGCCCACCCGGCGCAAGCCGTGACCTTGCTGCCCACGGCGCTGCCTGCGCATACCTTCAAGGAATGGAAACTGGCGGACCTTGAGCCCCGTCTGGGAGAGGTGGGCAAGGGGCGTTCGTTTGAGGGCGCGAAAGCGGCGCTGATCAGCAGCCTGTGCGTGTTCTGCCATCGGGTGAGTCCGGATGCCACGCTGCCGGCGGGCATCGTCGGGCCGGACCTGTCGCAGGTGTCGAGCCGCTTCAACCGCCACGATCTCTTAATGCACATTTTGCAGCCGTCGCTGGTGATTGATGAGAAGTTTCGCAGCACCATCCTCACACTGATGGACGGCAAGCAGGTGATCGGCAGCCTGGAGCGTGAGGACGATGAGCGCGTGGTGTTGAAACCCAATGCGCTGAGCCCCGCAGTGGTCGAGGTGGCCAAGGCGCAGATCAAGGAGCGCAAGCTCTCCGACGTGTCGCCGATGCCCGTGGGCCTGCTCAACCCGCTGAAAGCGGAGCAGGTCTTCGATGTGCTCGCCTGGTTCGAGTCCGGGGGCAATCCGAAACACCCGGTGTGGGTGAAATGAACCACTTACTGAAGTCCTGGGCCTGAATCCGATTGCAACGAAATCGCAATCCGGCGAAGAAGGGCGCGTCGTTCCAGGTAACACGTCAACTGGGACATTCCAAAGGCAATCAGGGGAGCAATCACAAGGCCCGGCCAGACGGGACGTTCTGGAAACCAAGCCCGGTACAGCGTGGATGACATCACCAGTGTCCCATACCATAAAGCCACGCCGAGCACGGACAGTACGCCTTCCAGGCCATGCTTGCCCGCCTTGTCCGCAGCGAGCAGGATCGTGTCGAGTCGTGCGGATGGAACATGCGCAAAGCGGTCAAGCGTACGTCCCAAACTTCGACGAACGCGGCTCACCTCGGGCTTGCGCCGGCAGGCAACCCAATGGCCGATGCCCCCGCCAATCAGTGCTGCACCAAAAAATAATACGCAGTCTTCGGAAAGGACGCCGGCAAAGTCGGGGGAGTTCATCTTTTTGGGACCTGAATCATTGGTCTCATTTCGCCGCATCAAGCGTGCGCTTGATCGAGTTCACAAATTCCTGATCGGCTGCTGAAAGCCTGTCGAGCGGCACCTCGACCGGCTTATGGTCCACCAGCAGGCGCACCTTGCCGTCGCGCAGCACGGTGGGTTTGCCGGGCGGCATCACGGGTTTGGCATTGAGCGCGGCGATATCGCTTTTAGGCACCTCGGTGACCACGTCTTCGAAGCCGATGAGTTTGGCGAGCAGAGGCCTGCCATCGTTGCTGGTCCACTGGCGCGAGGGGGAGACCGCAATGTAGGTGGTCGTGCGCACCATGGCTTCCGTTTTCGGCTGGGAAACGCCCGCAGTGGCGGAACCGGTGCCGGAGTTGCTGATGCTGGTACTGCTGGAAGCGCCGGCACCAACGTCGCGCTTGCCGAATTTCGTCGGTGTGGCGGGCACCACTTGGGCGCGGGCCGGCAGAGCTAACGCACCCAGGCAGAGCAGAACCGGTATCGCATTCATGCGGGCATGCTACGACACCGCGCGGCAGGGTGGCAAGCTTTTGCGCGTTGCCCACACGCGGCTCCCGTGCTTCCTGTGCGGCACATGTTTCGTCTGCTCCTCACCCTCGCCTTGCTGGCTTTCAGCTTCAGCCCTGCGCAGGCGGCCACGCGCCGCAAGAAGTCCGCGGATCCGGCAACCCGGCCGTCGGGGAAGGCGGCTGTAAAGGCCCCGCACCTCTCAAGCGCGCTGGGCCGGCGCAACGTAATCCTGGTCCTCGTGGATGATCTGAATGACGGCGTGGGCTGGCTGGGAGGTCCGGCGCAGACACCCCACATGGATAAGCTCGCGCACCTGGGCATGCGTTTCACCAACGCGCAAGCTGCTCACACCCTGGGGAATGCCTCGCGCATCGCCTTGTTCACCGGCCTGCTGCCGTCTTCCAGCGGCGTGTTCAGTCCACGGCAGGAGTGGTGGCGTGCCGTACCGCTGCAGGGCACGCTCACGCTGCCGGAGTTCTTCCTGGCAGGCGGCTACATGACGGCGGCGGCCGGCAGTGTGTTTCAATCTGGCCACGGCGGTGCACACAGCGTGGAGCGGGATGATCTCTGGGAGCAGCGCCTGCCAGGCATCACTACGGCCAATGAACAGCATGTGAATGGTCTCAACCTGTGGGATTGGGGCGCGCTGGATGTGCCGGATGAGGAGACGGCCGATGGCAAAACGGTCGCCTGGGCCGCTGAATACCTGGGGCAAGTGAAGTCCAAGAAGCTGTTCTTCCTCACCGTAGCCATCGACAAGCCGCACGCGCCCTGGTACGCGCCGCGCCCTTATTTTGACGCGCTGCCTGCTGACTCACTGAAGCTGCCGGAGGTGCAGGCCGACGATTTGAAGGATGTCCCGGACTTCGCAAAAAAGGAACTCGTTGCGGCGGATGGGGAACACTCTCGCATCGTCGCCGCCAAAGCCTGGCCCGATGCCATGCGCGCCTACCTTGCCAGCGTCGCCTTCGCCGATGCGCAGGTGGGCAGGCTGCTTGCCGCGCTGGAGAAGAGCGCGGTCGCGAACAACACCATCGTCTGCCTCACCTCCAGCCGTGGCCTGTCGCTGGGCGAGAAGCAGTGCTGGCAAAGCGGCAGCCTGTGGGAGCGCGGCACCCATGTGCCCCTGACCCTCTACGACCCTGGTGTCACCCATCCGGACAGCGTGAGCGATGAGCCGGTGAGCTTGATCGACCTGTATCCCACTCTGGCCGAACTCACCCGGAAGGACGTCCCCACGAATCTCGATGGCTCCAGCCTGCTGCCGCTGCTGCTCGACCCCAGCACCAAACGGGTGAAGCCCGCCATCACCGCCATGGGCGGTGCCGACCACGCCAGCTATGCCGCCCGCTCCGCTGGCGCGCGCTACATTCGTTACGCCGATGGCAGCGAGGAGTTCTACGACCACGCCACTGATCCTCATGAATGGACCAACCTCGCGGGCCAGCCTGAGCACGCGGACGAGAAGCAGGCGCTGGCGCAGTTCTTTCCCAAGGAGTGGCACTCTGCCGAGCGTGCTGCGGCGCAACTGGCCGGCAAGCCCGGTGCGGACGGCAGCATCGGCTTCGATTTGCAGAGCGGTGACAAGCTGCCTGCCGAGACCTCTCCCGCCATCGCCGCCCATGGGATGGACGTGGAAGTGAGCTTTGATGGTTCGTCAGACATCAATCGGGACAGCCTGCTCATCGCCCAAGGGGATGCGCAAAACGGCTGGGCGCTGCACTTGGTCGCGGGCAAACCGACCGCGACGATCTTCATCAACGGTCAGGTCACCACGATCAGTACCGAGGCCCCCGCCCCCGGCCGGGCCCGGCTGCGGTTGTTCGTTCCCGGCAACGGCACCCTGATATTGGGCGTGACCGGCCAGAGCGAGATCGTCGAAAAGTGTCCGTTTCCAGGTGGGTTCCCCGTGCAGCCCGCGGGCGGGCTGGGCGTGGGCGTGGCCTTCCCGCCGCTGCCGGAGAGCAAGCCCTTCAGCGGCAGCATGGGCCATGTCTGGCTCACGGTGCTGCCTCCGTGAGGGGAGACGAAGGAAAATGTAACCGCAAAGAACGCATAGATCGCAAAGGTGGGCCTGGGGCGGGAAAGGAGCGTGGGCACTCCTGCCCGCAATCATAAACACAGGCGGCGCAGCCGCGAAGCTCTTCCCTGAGGCTTGCCCGATGATGGCGCTGCTCTTTGAGAGGGTGGCGGCTGCGCCGCAGATTTCTTGATTGCGGACAGGAGTGTCCACGCTCCCTTTTTCGGGCTGTGCACCTTTACCATTTTTCAATCGTAAATGGCATCACAGCAGCCGCTCGCGCTTCGCTTGCAGTAGCTTCTCGATTTTGCCCAGCGGCAGCGTGTTGACTACATCGCCACGCTCCAGCCAGCCTTTGCGCGCGGAGCGGATGCCGAAGAACAGGTCCTGCAGGCCGTGGACGCTGTGGGCATCGGGATTGATGCTGGTGCGCACGCCTTTGGCCTTGGCGAGCTTCCACCAGCGCCAGTCCATGTCGAGCCGCCAGGGGCTGGCATTCAGCTCAATGATGGTGCCAGTGGCGGCGGCCGCATCGATGATGGCGGGGATGTTCACGGCATAGGAGGGGCGTTGCAGAAGCAGACGGCCCGTCACATGGCCGAGCATGGTGACATAGGGATTCTCGATGGCCTTGATGATGCGTTTGGTCATTTCCGCCTCGGGCAGGTTCATGACGCTGTGGACGCTGGCGACGACGTAATCGAGCTCGGCGAGCAGGTCGTCATCGAAGTCGAGGCTGCCGTCCTTGAGAATATCCACCTCGTTGCCGGCGAAGAGCTTGAAGCCGTCGAAGTCGTCGTTCAGAGCGCGGATTTCGGCGATCTGCTTGCGCACGCGGGCGGCGTCGAGCCCGTTTGCCTGGAAACTGCTTTTGCTGTGATCGGCAATGCCGAGGTACTGCAGGCCCAGCTCCTGCGCCGCTTCGGCCATCTGGGCGAGCGTGGCATTGCCATCGCTGGCGGTGGTATGGTTGTGGAAGGTACCGCGCAGGTTGCTGAGTTCCACCAGCCGGGGCAGGGTGTTGTGCAGGGCGGCGTCCAGTTCGCCGGTGTTCTCGCGCAGCTCGGGTTCGATGAATTCCATGTCCAGCGCGCGATAGAGGTCGCGCTCGTCATGCACGGGCGGCGGCGGCTCGGCACCCTCGCTGGTGGTGATGGCATACTCGTTCAAGGACCAGCCACGTGCCAGGCAGCGCTGGCGCAGGGCGACGTTGTGCTCCTTGCTGCCGGTGAAATACGTCAGCGCGAAGGGGAACTCCTCGTTGCTCACCACGCGCAGATCGCATTGCAGGCCGTCCTTGGTGCGCGTGCTCGCCTTGGTGCCGCCCTTCGCGATGGTATGCACGAAGAGGGGAAGCTCGACAAAGGCATCAATGACTTCCTGGGGGTGCTTGCTGGATACCAGGAAATCCAGGTCGTGCACGGTCTCCTTGCCGCGCCGGTAGCTGCCGCAGACTTCGACCCGGCCCACCTGCTTGTTTTCACGCAACGCCGCCAGCACCTGTTCGACGACTGGTGCGACATCGCCGAGGCGGAACTCACTGGCGTGCTGCTCGTGGAAGGCGATGGATTCCAGCAGCTTCACCACCGTCTTGTCGCCGAAGCCGCTGAGCTTGCCCGCCTCGCCGCTTTCACAGGCCCGCTTCAGGTCTGCCACGCCGGCGACTTTCAATTCCTTGTAGAGCAGGGCGATCTTTTTGGGACCCAGGCCGCTGATGTCGAAAAGGCCGAAGATGCTCTCCGGGAACTCCGCCTTGAGCTTGTCGTAGAACTCCAGCTTCCCCGTTGTGGCCATCTCGTGCAACTTGTCGCGCAGGGCTTCGCCAATGCCCTTGATGCCCCCGAGCTCGTTGGCCGCCGCCAGTGCCACGATGTCCCCGGCAAAACCTTCCACGGTTTCGGCACCGGTCTTGTAGGCGCGGATCTTGAAGGGGTTTTCACCCTTGAGTTCCAGCAGTAATGCGATGCGGTGGAAGACGTCCGCCATGTCCTGTGCAGTCATGTCCGGAGGGTGGCCGGAGTTTGCCTGGGTGCAACGATGAATACCGGGCCGGGATTTTGCCGCCCACCACACAGACACATGGGACGGCGAAGGTTTCGCGGAACCTGTACTTATTTAGAGCAGAGCAGCAAGGCTTTGCCGATAGGAAGTAACACGATCGTCCCGACCGTGGGTGTGGTGGCCCACTCGGCTGCTTCGGGTTGGGGCGATACCTCGCATACACCCCGGAAGGGACGGCATGCTACTCCGTGGCTGGCAACACATGTTCCATACGAGAGTCAATAATTCAGCCATGAGCACGTGAAAAGGACGACCGTTCTGCCTGGCAGCCATGCATTTTTCGCTTAAATTAAGAATACTACGGATGCTGGTTTCCTTTAAAATCAAGGCACAGGTGAAATTCGGATGCAGTTGTCATAAAAACCTTCACAAGTCAGTGATTTTTTGATTTGATTTCAGCACTCCTCCCAAAAACGGGAGTTCAATCCTGAACCTTACCTCAAGAATTCGGTTATGAATATCCCGTTGCCCCCCCCCTCCTCTCGGTCGGCCTCCCTTTAGGCAGGCTCGTGGCACCATGCGGCCGTCGCGCTTGGGCTTCAACACAGTTGCAGGCACCCCTGATCTGGCTGGTGTTCCTGTTCGGGCTGGCCGTCACGATCCACAGCCGGGCCGATGACAGCGGGCTCACGTGGAGCTTCACAGGTTCGCAGAGCTCGCTCACAGTGAATCTCTCCGCGCCTAATGGCACGCAAGCAGGTGTTCAGGGTGACCAGTTGGCGCTGGCGGTCGCCGCCACCCAGGCCACCTGGGATCTGTACACCTGTGATCAGGACAGCACGCAGACAATGGTCCAGAATTATTCCACGGCGGTGCTGCCGGGCGGTTCGCTCACTTGGTCGGTCACATCAGGAGACGGAACCTTTGTCAATTCTGCGCCCGGCGTGAATTCCGATGGCAGCGCCATTGCTGCCATTCAGATGGGCAGCAAACCCACCGATGTGACCGTGAACTTGAGCGCCAACGGTGTGCAGGCCTCAGAGTCCTTGCATTTGACGGTGGCGGACACGGTCACATGGCAGTACTTGCGCACCGAGGGCGTGCTGAACGCCAACCTTGGCACCGATCCAATCAGTGGTAATATCCCCCTTGGGGAATCGCACACCGTGCAGGTTCATGCGGATTACAATACCTGGGAGGTATGGCAGGGGAGTAATGGCCAAATGATCACGCAGAACAATCAAACCGGCCCGGCATCATCTGCGTCCGTGGCGTTTTCCACCAGCGGCGATGGTTCCATATCGGGTTCAGCACAGCTCGACCAGAATGGCAACGGCACGGCAGTGTTCACCATGGGCTCGGAGCAGTCGATCGTGCAGGCCGTTGTTTCGTACTTCCAGACCAACAACAGCACTGCCTGGCTGGAGTTTGATCCCGCACCTCCCGCTCCTGTACCCGGCCCGACCACCACCCCTGATCCCGGCACAACAGGTGATCCGGCTCCAAACTGGCACTACGACCACACCGAAGCCACGATTGCCGCCCAGGTCAGTGGTTCCACTCAGTTGACGGCATACGTGAGCTACAGCTCTTGGGAAGCGTGGACGGATGGATTGGGGAACTGGAATCAACTCAATCCCAGCTCCGGCCCGGCCTATGGTGCCAGTGTTAGCTTCGGTCTGCAATCGGGCGACGGCTCCTTCTCCAGTGCTGATTCATCGACAGACCCAAACGGCAACGCCTCTGCCACCTTTGGTGGCAACACAATGGCCTCCACGGTAGTGGTCACAGCTTCCTACTTAGCCAGGTCATCCACGACCTCGCTGTACATTGCGCCTGGGCCCCCGCCCGTTGATCCAGGCACGCCACCCGTTGACCCAGGCACGCCACCCGTTGACCCAGGCACGCCACCCGTTGACCCAGGCACGCCACCCGTTGATCCAGGCACGCCGCCCGTTGATCCCGGGACCCCGCCGGTTGACCCCTGGGTTTGGAGTTCCAATCAAGGATCGATTTCAGCATCGCCCGACGGCTCCGTTACTTACGACACCTGGGAAGTGTGGACGAACAGTGCCACGGGTGAGGTTAGCACCCGAAACACCACCTCAAGCCCCGCCATCGGCGGGGCCGTCAGTTGGAGTGTAACGTCGGGCGATGCTAGCGTTTCTAGTTCCGGCGACCTCACGCCAGGGAGTTCCAACTCAACGGCCACGGAGACGGTGACTTTTGCGGGCTATACGACTACAATCAACGTTGATGTGCCTCCGGCGGCACCTGTCGATGATACCAACGCAATCGAAGCCGCAAGAACAGCCTACCTGGCCTGGCAGGGCCGGCAAGCGGACCTGGAGGCTCAATATCAGGCGGCTCTTGCCGAAGAGTCGCAGGCGCAGGCGGATGACGATGCAAACTCCGCTGCCATTGCCTCCGAATCCGATGCGCTAATTGCGGCGCAAGCAGGCGTAGCCGAGGCGGAAGCGGCCGTCTCTGATGCGCAAGAAGCGAACGACGCCGCCGTCGAGTACGCTTACCCGGACCTCAGTGGATACGCGGTTGCGCTAGCCGGGGCCAAGGCTGTGTTAGCGGCAGTCGTGGCTGAAATAGTCGACATAGGTGGTATAATTTATACTCTGTTCGAACATCGTGAAGAACTAATAAGTACGGGAATGGATGTCCACGCGAGGTCCAATGGTATTCAAAAGATGATGCAGGATAATGATCGCGACCTGGGAAGCGGTCATTACGTAGGACCTAATAATCCTTAGCATTATATGGGTAAATCAATTATTGTTAACAACACCCAAACCATGGATATAAGTAAAAAAATGGCGGTTGCCGTAATATCTGGCGCGTGCATTGTATCGTCGCTGCTCACCCTTCTAGCTGATCCAACGTTACGCCAGTTGAGACGACATGGCGTATATGTGGCCGAACGACTCTCCTCTGATGGAGGGCGTTCGTTGGTGTTCCTTGTTGAGGCTAATAATGTTTTTATGTCGATGGACTTCGAACAATCCCAGAAGAAGCCTTCGGCATATAGCGTTTGGGATCTGGGCGCGACACGAGTAACAGCGAGTGACAAAGATCAAAATGGACGAATTGACGCGTTGACCCTCAATGTTACCCGTGATGGTATAGACTATGCATACAGTGACACACATCTTGAAGGGGATTACTCTCGGATGATCAAGGTGAGGGGTAAACAAATTCTTGAGAACATGCTCAAGATTGACGGGAGGTGGCTGCCCGTAAAACCCGCTGGGGCAAAGGCCATCGTGCCGATTGATGGAAAGGAGAACCTGGTAGACCCTCACAAGTCACCCGCTGCCATTCGTAGCCCAGTTGCACCCAAACCTGCCGCTGTCACTGAAAAGCCATAACGGGCTGAAGCAGTTCTCGTGCCGAAGCAAGGGGCACCTTGCCATTTGCTGCGGTTCCTGAAGGCTCAATCTAAGGCTGACAAGTAGATAATGAACATAAACAAAACAGTGGCGATTGGGATCGTGTCTGGGGCATGCATTGTATCGTCGCTGCTCACCATTCTAGCTGATCCAACATTGCACCGGTTGAGACGACACGGTGTGCACGTGAAGGAACGAACCATTGGTGGAAAGCGTTCACTGTTGTTTCTTGCGGAGGCTAATAATGTTACTATGCGGATGAACTTCAAACAATTACAGAAGAAGCCTTCTGCTTATGAAGTTATCGATCTAGGCGGGACACGAATTACCGTCGGTGACAAAGATCAAGATGGAAGAATTGACGCTTTGACCCTAAATATTACTCGTGATGGTATAGACTATGTGTACAAAGACCCCTACATTGAAGGGGATTATTCCAGGATGGCCAAGTTGAAGGGTACCACAATTCTTGAGAACATGCTCAAGATTGACGGGAAGTGGTTGCCCGCGAAACACGCGGGGACCAAGGCCATTGTGAAGATTGAGGGAAAGGAGGTCCTGGTTGACCCTAACAAGTCACCCATTGCTATTCTTGGCCCAGTTGCACCTAAACCTGCGCCTGCCCCCGCAAAGCCATAGGGGGCTGAGGCAATTTTCGATGTCACGTCTATTGGACGGCACTCTCAGTGATTTTTACAGGGCGAAATGATCAAAGGTGCGGAACGGTTGTTTTACGACGGCAGCAGCGCCCAGCACGATTCCAAGCGCTTCGCGCAATCATTTTTCGTTCCCCTCCGGGGGCGAGGTGAGAACTTTGGAGCGCAGCCTTTGCGATGCGGCAGGCCATGTCTTGACTGCAATGATGGAAGTGCTTAACAGTTTCGAGTGTACCTGTGATCCCCCTGCGGTCGGTGCTCCGAGCTATTCTTCGGGCACTTTTTTCGTATTCTGGGGCCGGCTGGGGAAAACCACCCCGATTGAGCCCGGGATGATTACTCCCCAGCACCACGGACAGTTCTCCGGCTGGCACTGTTTTCGCTCTCCAGACAACTTTGCATCACCCCCATCCCACACTTGCCTCTGCTGGCAGGCACGGACATGTTCAGCTCTTTTTACCACCCCATGTCGGAGCCGAGTCTTTTCAGGCACTATCAAATTGTCCAGGACGCTGAGGGCAGCAACGTCGAGCTGATCCGCACCGCGGAACAGGTGTGCGTGCTCGCATTCGACAATAAGCGCCTGGCGTTTGTGCATTGTCACGTGCTGCTGGAGCCGCTGGTGAACGGGTCGCTGTTTGAAGATTCCTGCCGCAAGCTGCAGCAGCGTGGTCATCCTCTGCTCGCGAGCCTCGTCGATTACGGCGAGGACGAAGGCAATCCGTTCTACATCACCAGCAATGTGGATGGCGAAACGCTGCGCGGCTATTTGCAGCGCCAGACGGAGATACCTCTATGGCTGGCGGTCATGCTGGCTACGCGGGCGATCGATGCCGCGATTGCGCGCGGCGACTTCCTCACCGATCAGCCGCTGGACAGTCTGCGCGTGGTGCAGGTGAGCACCTCCTCCATCCAGGTGATGGCGGGAGATTTCCGCGTGCTCCAGGCCGGTGCCGGGAGGGGCGAGGACCCGCCGGTGAAAGCGAGTTTTGAACGGCAAGCCAAGTTCCTGCACGCGTTCTTGAACGAGCAGGGCGGCGGCCCCACCCTGCCGGATGCCATGCTGCCCGCAGCGGATTTTGCCGAACTGCTCGGCGGGGTGATGGCGGCCAGCGGGCCAGGGCTGGGCGGCCCGATGGCCGATTTGCACAAGGCCTTGCGCAAGTTTGCCCCCGATCATCTGGCAGGTGAGATTCCCACCGCACAGAAGCCGCGTGCGCTGGTGGCGCCGCTGCTGGCGAGCTACCAGGATGTGGCGCGCGGCGTGGTCAACTTGGTGCGCATTCAAAGCCAGCGCCTCGATATGACCAATCCCTACTCCATGCGTGGGACGCTGACACGCACGGGCCGGGCGGTGCTCGTAGAGCAGGTGCCGCCGAAAAGACTGTGCGGCATCCTGGTGGAAGAGACCGACAAACGGGTGCAGGAACTGGGCAAGAAGCCCGGTTATGACTCGCTGGTGACCCTGCCGCTGGTGAACGAGGTCGACGGCCTGACCTGTCTGGTGGAGGAAATGGTGGATGGCGTTGCCCTCGCCGATGTCTTGCGGGAACGCGGCGCGTTGAGCGTTTCCGAGGCATTGCTGGTGCTTGCCGGCCTGGATTCGGCGCTCTGTCAGTTGGAGTACGCCGGTTTGGCCACCTGCAAGCTGCGGCTTGAGGATATGTTTCTGCTCACGGGCTTCAGCCGGGATGACTCCAGGTCAATCCGGCTGCTGGCGACCCGGCTCCATGAATGGCCGTCAGTCGCCGTGGTGCTGCGCGTTCACCCCACCCTGGCCTCCATGTCGGGACGGGGTATTAATCCGGGAGTGCTGCTGGCTCCGCCGGTGACCCATGGCAAAACCACCATCTGGCATGGCGGCTGGATGGCGGCCGTCGGCAAGTTCTTGCTTGGTCTGGACGATGGATTGCCCGAAGGCAACCGCGACGTGGAAGCGGCGGAGCGCCTGCTGGAAGCTGAAATCGAGAGGGCTCGAGACCAGCAGATGAGCGGCCGCATTGATTTTCTTGCCAGATTCGCGCGGGTGATTCAGCGCGATGGTCAGGCCTCGCCCGCCCCCGCCCCCGCGCCTGCTCCTGCGCCCGCCGCGGCGGTGGAGCCTGCAAAGCCCAAGATCGATTCCCGGCCGGAGCCCAGGCGGACCGCACCGGCGCCTCTGCCGCCTCTGGCAATGGACCCCGTGTCGCCTCTGGCCATGAGCATCCACGTGTCCGCGTTCACGGCGGACATTGATGCCGGAGAGGAAAAGGCCACGATTGGCTTCGCCGAACTGCTCTTCCGAAGCCCGCCGCCGGCCCCCGCCAAGAGCGGTGGGTGGTGGGGTCAGGGCGCAAGCGCGAATCTCGCTGGGGGGCGTGGTGCAGACTGGGGTGACGCTGAAACAGATTCCAGCCCCTGGTGGCTGAAAGCGACGGTATTTGTTGCGGGCTCGATGATGGCGGGCGCCGTCTGTGCTCATCTCATGGGGGATGCGCTGTGGCAGAAAAACAAGCCTCAGGCCCCTCCGAACGAGCCCCCGTCGGCGCGGGCTCCTGCGGTGCCTGGATCCACGAAGAGCGTCAAAAAAACCCGTTGAATCGGCCTGCCGTTTTCGAAACCTGCTTGTCACAACGCTTGGAACCCAGGGAAAACAAGGCCTTCAACGTGACGTTTAAAGATACAGTTGTTCAAACACCCGGACTGGCGGGCTGGCTGCAAATCTTGCATTCGAGGTGCATCCGATGCGTGGCCACAGACGAACACAACCTGAATTCCACACCATGAATACAACGACCATCGTAAACACCGCCGCTCTGGCTCTGTTGCTTGCAGGCGGCATCTGCGTCCAGGCACCTGCGGAAGCCCCGGCGGCGAAGCTCACGCCGGACGCATTTCGCGCCAAGCTCAAGAAGGACGACGCGTCGCTGCCGGGCGGCGGGCAAATACTCATGAGCTATGCCAGTGTGGCGGAAAAAATCCTGCCCAGCGTGGTGCGCATCACAGCCTACGGCTCGAGCAAGGAGAACGCCCTGGGCAGCCTGGGTGGCAATGGTCACGGCGGAGTACCACCGGAAATGCGCGACTTTCTGCGTCGTTACTTCGGCCTGCCTGAAGGGGCGGACGGCGACAACACCAACCCTTTCGGCGGCGGCAACGATGACGAGGATCAGCCGCGTCCCCGCGGTCGAAACAAGGGCAGGACCCAGCCTCTCCCCGGCAGTCCGCACGCCGAAGAGAAAAAAATGGGCACCGGCTCCGGGGTCATCATCACCACCGATGGTTACATCCTGACCAACAACCACGTCGTTGAAGAGTCCACCAAGCTGGAAGTCAATGTGGGCAACGAGACCAAGACCTACCTCGCCAAGGTCATCGGCCACGACCCGCTCACGGACGTTGCGGTGATCAAGATCGAAGCCAGCAATCTTCCTGCCGCCGTCATCGGCGACAGCGCCAAGCTGCGCGTGGGTGACATCGTGCTCGCCGCCGGTAACCCGATGAATCTCTCCCAGTCCCTGACCCATGGCATCGTCAGCGCTGTCGGCCGCATCGGCATGGGCATCGTCCATGACAGCCGCAGACTCGGCTTTGAGAACTTCATCCAGACCGATGCCTCGATCAACCCCGGCAACTCCGGTGGTCCGCTGGTGGACGGCCTGGGCCGGGTGGTCGGAATCAACACCGCGATCATGACTCAGAGCGGTATGAGCGCCGGCATCGGCTTCGCCATTCCGATCAACATGGTGCTGTCGGTGGGTGAAGACTTGCTCAACGGCGGCAAGGTGTCGCGTGGCTTCCTGGGCATCAAAATGAAAAACCTGGATGTCGATGAGGCCAAGGCCCTCGGCGTGGGAGACTCCGGCGGGGTGCTGGTGGAAAGCCTGGTGCCCGGTTCGCCTGCCCAGAAGGCCGGCATTATGGAGGGCGATGTGATCACCTCCGCCTCCGGCCAGCACCTGGAGAACATCATCTCGCTGCGCAGCGTCGTGGGTGGCTCAAAGCCGGGTTCCAAAATGCTTTTCGAAGTCATCCGTGACAACAAGACATTGCCGCTGACCGTCACCCTGGGCGGGGCATCCGATGAGGAACTTGCCCAAGGCAGAGCGGGCGGCCCCAAGAAGGACGTCGCTGAGACGCTTGTCAAAAGCCCGGGCAAATTCATTCCTGGCGTGACCCTTCAAGAGATCAGCCCAGCGCTGCGCGAACGCTACGACATTCCCAAGGACGTCAATGGCGTCGCCGTGGTCAAAGTCGAACCCAACACCCCTGCCGCAGGAGCCGGCCTTGAGGAAGGAGACGTGATCATCAGCGTCAACAGCCACCCGGTCAAATCGCAGGCAGAAGCCAGCACCGAAGCCAAGGATTCCGAAAAAGTGATCGGTCTGCGCGTGAACCGCAAAGGCGAGCGCAAGTTCATCATGGTGCGCAAAGACGGCTCTGGCGAGTAACCTGGGTTGCCGGCAAGCCCGTGCTCAAGAAAGTGGAAGGGGCATCCCTGCCCCTCTCTCTTTCCGTCCGGCTCAAGCGTGCCCGCGTTGCGAGCGGCCGGATTGCGCACTGAAAAACAGCGCCGCCAGCTCGCCGAGTTTGCGCTCGTAGCTGTCACAGGCAGGGCAGTCGCCCTCGGGTGTGACCCATTCGGGATGCTGATCCCGGATCGAGAGCAGAAGCAATTGGTGCACCTGCTCAAGGCTCAGCGAAGCAGGCGAGAGAAACGCGGGTGATGGCAGGTGCATGGCGGTAAGGTGATTGTTTAGACAGACAAGTCAGTCTGATAAGAGGCAAAGGAAAAAACCCATCTTCAGGATGAGGGTGGCTCCGCGCACAGCGCCAGGGCTGCCGCTTTTGCGGATTCCACCGGCCACATCGCCTTGGCGTTCTGCGCTTCGGTGACCGCGCCTGAGTACAGCAGGAAAAAGGCATCGCCCAGTGCCCGGGCCGCCGAGGGGTCGCGCCGCAACTCCAGCGCCAGAGCCTGCCAGAAAAGCCGCACCCCCGATTTGTAGTCGCGTACCACCTCACGGACCTCGTTGTCCTCGGTCATCACCGTGGCCGTGTTGGAAAATGCACAGCCCCGGAACTCCGACGACACGAGATAATCGCGCACACGGTTGAACTTTTGGACGACTTTCTCCTGGGCTGGCAGGTCGCTTTCCAGCAAAGCCCGGGCCGCCTGCTCCGCTTTCGACGCCGCCTGTTTCAACCACTCTGCACAGAGCTTTTCCTTGCTGCGAAAGTGCTGGTAGAAGGTCGCCTTGGCCACGCCTGATTTTTCAATCAGCTCGTTGATGCCCACCAACTCGTACCCGCGCTCGGCAAAGAGCTGGCCGGCGGTTTCGAGGATGCGTTGCTTGGCTTCGGACACGGTGCATGAATACAGACAAGTCTGTCTGCCTGCAAGCGACTTTTTAAAACCTTATTTGCCAGGACGCCGCCCTCACGCCTCGCATGGTGACAAACCCCAACCTTGGATCAGAGTTGTTCCAGCAGCATCTTCAAGCGCTCCGCTGTAACCGGCTTGGTCAGGTGCTGGCTGAACCCCGCATCGCGGGACAGTTCCAAATCCTGAGCCATGCCCAGGCCCGAGACGGCAATGGCATGGGCGGGGCGTTTGGTCCCCAGTTTCCTGAGCAAATCCATGCCCGTCCCGTCTGGCAGCCCCACGTCGCTGAGAAGCACTTCAAAAGGCCCCTGTTCTTCGGCGGCGGTGAGCCCTTCCGCCACAGTCTGGGCCAGCACAACGGTGTGCCCCCAGCGCTTGAGCATTTGCGCAAGCACCCGCCCTGTGTCGTCATGGTCTTCCACCAGCAGCACCCGCAGCGAGCGGCCGACGGCTGGCAGGGCGGGGGAGAGGCTGGGTGTCACGGAAACAGGCGGGGCGATGGTGTCGAAATCGACCCCGATCGTGGTGCCGCAGTTGGGTCCGTCGCTCGAGGCTTTGATGGCTCCGCCATGCGCTTCCGCCAACCCGTGTGCTACGCTCAACCCCAGACCGAGGCCTCCAAAGCGGCGGTTCATTCCTTCGCCACCCTGACGGAACGGCTCAAATATATGTGGCAGCAGGTCCGCAGTGATGCCGATTCCGTTGTCAATCACCTCAAGTTTGACCCGGTTCTGTGCTGAATTGCTGGTCCTCATCGTGATGCAGCCACTGTCAGGAGTGAATTTGACGGCATTAAGAAGAAAGTTCCACGCGATCTGCGACAGCCGCGCCGAGTCCCCCAGGATCCAGTGCGAGGTGGCGGCAAAGTCGGTTTTCAACATCAGATGCTTGTTCTTGATGAGCGGTTCACACATGTCCAGGGCGTGTTTGACCGCCAGATGCAGGTCCACCGGGGCCATGTGCATTTTCAGTTTCCCCTTCGCGATCCCCGTATAGTCCAAAAGGTCATCCACCAGGCGCGCCTCCAGTTCGATGTTTCTCCGGATCACCCCCATGGTCTCGCGCACCCCTGCTGGATCAAACTCCTTCGCCGTCTCCAGCATGATCGCCGCAGCCAGCGCCGGGGTGAGCGGAGTGCGTAGCTCGTGGCTTAATACCGCCAGGAAGTGGTCCTTGGCCTGGTTCGCCTCGGCAAGCTCCCTGGCGCGCCCAGCCAGCTCACGGGCAATCTGGGCCACGTCGTGCGTCTGGCTGTCCACTTCCATGGCCAGCGCGTCACGCGTGAGTTTGGCGGTCAGCAAATTGTGCACACGGGCGCGCAGTTCCTCCACCAGGAATGGCTTGGTCACATAATCCTGCGCACCTTTGAGCAGCATCGATGGCTGGTTGTCATCCGCTGGCCGCGCGGTGAGCACCAGCACCGGGATGTGCTCCAGGCGCTCGTCATCGCGCATGTGCGCCACCAGTTCCTCGCCGGTCATCGCCGGCATCATGACATCGGTCACCACAATGTCCGGCCGCTCGAGGTGGATGAGATCGAGGGCTTCCTTGCCGTTGGCCGCCGTCTTGAGGCGGCCCTCCTCGCCCAGCACGCGGCAGATGAAATCACTCATGTCCCAATTGTCCTCAACCACCAGAATCAGCGGTCTTTTCAAGTCCTGTTTGTGGCCCTGTTCCTTGCTGTGGGGTGTCTCTTCGCGCTGCTCCCGACTTTGAAGGACCATGCCGCCATCCGGCCCTGACCGTGGATACATGACGTGGGTGGAGGCCCAGTTGCTGTCTTGTACGGAGCAATCGCGCGGTGCCTGGACTGGCAGCCGGACCGTAAACATGGCTCCGCCGAGAGTGGAGTCTCCCACCTCAACAGTGCCGTGATGCTGTGTCACAAATTCTTTCACAATCGACAACCCCAGGCCGGAGCCTCCAAACCGTTTTTTGGTATCAGGATCGCCCGTCTGAAAACGTTCAAAAATCCTGGCTCGATAGCCGGCGGCGATCCCGGGCCCTGAATCCTCCACGCGGATTTCCACCTCTTCTCCGATGCGTTCCACCGCCAGCAGGATTCTGCCTCCCCTGGGCGTGCAGTTGAGGGCGTTGGACAGGAGATTCAGAATCACCCGCTGAATCTTGTCACCATCCACCTCCATCACGATCTCGCCTTCGGCCCTCACTTCCATCTCCACGCGCTGGTCCGAAAGCGTCGAATCAAAGACGCTCTCCATGAACCGGGCCATGGTTGTAAGGCTCACCTTGGAGTAGTGAAGTTCCAGTGCGCCAGTCTCAAGTTTGGAGATGTCCAGCAGATCGTTCACATACTTGTGCAGAAGCATCGAGTTGCGCCGCACCATCCTCAAATCCTGCAGCGCACCGGCGCTGGTCTCCGTCTTCATCAGCCTGTCCAGAGGAGCGGCAATCAGGGTCAGTGGCGTGCGCAGTTCATGACTCACGTTGGCAAAGAAACTGGTTCGTAGCTCATCCAGGCGTTTGATCTCGCTGTAGAGCCTCTCCAATTCCAAGTAGGCCGTTTCCAGCTTGACCTTGCGTTCACCGGCCAGCCGCGCCCCTTCCAGAAGCCCTTTGATCCTGGGAATGAGCGGCGGCAGAAGCACCGCAGTCACCACCGACGCCGTCGCAGTGAGCAATTTCACCCAGCCCGAAAGCCAGTACTGCGGGCTGGCGGCCTGCAGGGTCCATACCTCAAAGAAGTGCGTGGCTCCGCAGGCCACGATGAAAAGCGCAAACGCCAGCATCATCCAATGAAACGGCAGTTCCTTGCGCGCGTCGAATACCAGCCAGGTGAGCGTGGTCGAGATGGCCACGTAGGCAAGCCCGATGAACAAATCCGAACCCCCATGCAGCAGCATCAGCGGCTTGTTGAAGAGGTAGCAGTGCGCATGCGGCATGAAAACCTCCGCCGGAGCGCCGGGATAACATGCAACGGCAGCAATCATGAGCAGCAACACCGCTCCGGCAGCCAGCACGCGAGTACGATAGGATTCCATGGTTCAGCCTTAAGGGTTGGATGGGTGGAAGAGCAGGGCAGCGGACCGCACCTGTTCTCTCGCGGTCATTGCATAGAACCGCGAAAACTGCCTCACCTGCCTCCCTTTCGCAACCGATCTGCGCAAGCCTTGGGTGCATACCGAACTCTAAAGAATCCTTCCCCCCCGCGGTACGCCCACTTTTCTGAAGTCCCGCGATACCGGGAGAGTTTCAAGCATGCGACCAGTCGGGTCTTCTCCTGGGCCTTTTGACCTGATACAGCCCCGTCGCATCATTGGCGATTTGCACTGTCTTCGTGCTCGCAGAAAGTGGATGCATCCTGATCGAATCCATGATACCGAAACGCCCCCGGAGCTTGATGGACATGGCAAGAATATTTTCTTGCTCTCATCAAATTTGGGGTCTCGAGGCCGTCAAATCCTTGAAATACCAAGCGTCCCCGTAGTTCAATGGATAGAACGAGGGTTTCCTAAACTCTAAATACAGGTTCGATTCCTGTCGGGGATACTTGCTTCGAAGGGCTGCGCCTTCGCGTTAGGGACGATAAAGGACGATAAAGGACGATAAAAGACGCTAAGGGACAGAAAAAGCGTACCGCGAACGTATCGTGCAGGATGAAAATCCGCGAACGTAAGCACAAATCTGGAGGGGTGAGCTGGCAGCTCGATCAGGGGGTGGTGGACGGCAAGCGGCGGTTCAAGCTGTATAAAACGGAATCGGAGGCAAAGCTAGAGCTGGCGAAAGCCAAGGCTGCACGCCTGCGGCATGGGAAAAGGGGGGCGGCGCTCACGGTGGCGGAGATGGCAGACGTGATTGTCGCGCGCGACAAGCTGAGGCCTCTGGGGGCGACGTTGAGCCAGGCGGTTGAGTATTACGTGGCGCATCACGCCGGCGTCGAGGAATCGGTCACTCTGGAGGTGCTCTCCGCTCGTTTCCGTGACTCGCGTGAGGCGGTGTCGGAACGCTACTTGCGGCAGTTGAAAGTTTCGGTGGGCAGTCTGGCGGCCCTCTATCCGGATCTGCCGGCGGATGAGGTGGAGCGTTCGCATATTGAGGCCTGGCTCGCGGCGCGGGGCTGGCAGTTGAAAACGAAAATCAATTATCTGGGCGACGTGCGGACGATGTACAAATGGGCAATCGACAAAAAGTTTGCGGCCCGCTCGCCCTGCGATGGCATCGTGTACAACAAGAAAAAGCTCAGATCTGGGGAAATCCAGCGGCTCAATGTGGAACAGTGCCGGGCGCTGCTGCAGGCTGCGAAGGCGCAACCTGATATCATGGCGTTCCTGGTGCTGGCCTTGTTTGGCGGGATCCGGCCGGCGGAGATTGGCCGGATGGATTGGAGCCTCATTGAGCTGGGGAAGGCGGGTGAGTCTGAGGCGTTTGTTCCGGGTCGGCATTCCAAAACGCGGAAGAATCGGGCGGTGGATTTGAGCGCGAACGCGATAGCCTGGCTCAATGCCTGCGGTGGACGTGGTGAAGGCAAGATCTGCAAGCGGGGCTTTCAGGATCGTTGGGCGGCACTGCGTCGCCGTTTGGGCTGGCGGGTGGGTCTCGACAACACTTTGCGCACAAAGGCGCGCCAGGCGGCCGCGCAATGCGCCATCACGCACGGTATTTGGCCGCATGATGGGCTCAGGCATACATTCGCCTCGATGCACTACGGCATGCATCGCAATGAACACGCGCTGCAGGCGCTGATGGGGCACGAGTCCGCGGACATGCTGCACACTCATTACCGGGGCCTGGTCAAGCGTTCGGAGGCGGCTTTATTTTGGGCGCTTGTGCCGCAAGGGTGAAGATGTGATATTGAGATATGACATCTCATTTTGATGACCTTCCTCAATGGCTCGCCTTGATCATCGGTTTTTTCATGATCTTTTGGGGCATCGCGCTTTTTCTGCTACCGTTTGTCATCTGGAACATTCGCGACTCGAACCGGGAGATGGTGAAGCTGTTGCGTGCCGCCTGGGATAAGCATGACAAGGAGGTGGCGCAACAGGTGGGGCAGCTCAATGGCCTTACGGCTCAGGCAAAGGCGGCGGTGGATGAGTTGCGGAAGATTAGCACCGCCTTGGGTGGGGCTACTGTGGAGCGGGAGCCGTTGGAATTACCACCGGTGCGTCGCTAACCGAAACTAACGTGTATCACGTTTTGGGGCCCTTGCCAGACGATGCGTTGTAAACCTTCGGATCCTCGGCTACCTTCGTCTTCGGCGGTGGAATAAAATTTAGGACCTTCTCACGCCCTTTTTCGGCGGCCTCTTTTTCCAGGATCCGCTTGGCCATGTTGGTGATGGCATAGTGATAGAAGTCGCGCCTGGTAGGACAGCCGACTTTGCCTTTGGCTTCGTCGATCTCGTCCATCTCGGAGGCGGTGAAAGTCACCTCCAGGCCGGCGCTGAGATCGCTGGCGGGATTCATGAGGCGCTCGATGCTGCGGAGCGCCCACTCGGGAAAGCCGCGTTTGGAGAACCAGCTATCGGCGGTGGATTTCTCCACGCCGCACTGAGCCGCGAACCAGACGCGGTCCTTGCCTATCGAACTCAACCATTGGGAGATTTCGGCTTTCTTGTCCATGCCGGTGAAAATGCGGGCGTTTTAGACATTGTCGAATGTTTTTGTTTGACGATTGGATATTGTCGAATCATAATTAGACATTATCGAATTAAGCTCATGAAAACGACAATCATTGACGATCTGGAATTGGATGCCGAAACCCGGGAGGCGCTGACTCGGGAAGCCGTGCGCCAGCGGCGCCCGGTGGCCGATATTATCCGCGATGAACTCATTGCCCTGGCTCGTGCCATCAATGGCAACGGTAAGCCGGCGCGGGCTGATAGAAAGGCCGTGGCGGCATGAGTGCCCTTGTTGATTCAGTGCTGTTGAATCGGCTCATGTGGGCTGTGCGCAGCTTCGTGATGGAGCGGGAAGTTGCTTTGAGGGCTCGGAGTCGTGGGGACTTCGCTTTTGCTCGCGAGTATGCCGGCATGGCGCGTGAGTCCTGGGCTGCGGTGAAGCGCTACAGGCTGCAGATAGAAAAGGGGGTGGCCGCGTGAGCGACTTCTTCAAAGTGGAGGTCCTGCGCGGTGATGAGGCGGAGCAATGGGCGCTACGGCAGGATCTGGCGGCGGCCATCGACAAGGTGAAGACTGAGGCCATCGGCCGGCATCCTGAGAAGCTTGGGGTCACGAGTTTTTCGGTGGGCTTCCGCGTGGGGCCTAGCGTGATTTGCCAAATTCTGTACAGCTTTAGCATCACGGATCCGAAGGATGTGCGCTGGTTTATCGTGGTGGCGTCGTGCATGAACAGTGTGGATGCGATACATCTGGCGGCCTCGGTGCTGAGTTCCTATATCGAGGCGGTGCAACACTCGGCGGGCGTGCTGAAAGCTGAGCAGGTGACGATGGAGCTGTCTCAGAAAGGAGCGCGCCACGGATGAACACGGCTTTCGAGGATTGGGATGGCGGCATCTGGCTGGCGTTCTTCGTCGTGCTGGTTTGCACCTTGCTCATCGGTATGGCGGTGGGCGCTGGCCTGGTGCTGTGGGCGCGCCGTGGCAGTGGCCGGCGGCCGTGCTGCCCGGAATGCCAGGGCAAGGGCGACCGGGTGTCGCGCTCGCCGGTGGATGGGCGACCTCTGCTGTTTGTGGAGTGCTTCGCCTGCGGGGCGGATGCGCGCTGCCCGGCCTGCCTGGGTGAGCGCGGCCGCTTCACAGGTGATCCCCAGTGCGGCAGCGCTGATTTCATTTCGTGCGGTGAGTGCAAAGGGAAAGGAGTACGGGTATGACGGATAAAATGAGCGATATGAGGGGTGAGGTGGCCCGTGCGCTGGAACACTTTGGGGTGCAAGTCCATCCCGTGGCGGGTGTGCCAGGGTTCGTTGAATTCATCCCTTCGTTCCTGCCACCGGATAAGTCGGATCCGTTTTGCCGTATGCCGCGCGTGACCCTGGAGCGCTGTGCGGAGTGCTGGTCACTCAACAGCCTGTACGTGCCGCTGGGATACCGGCGGGCGGGCGTGGCGCGCGCGCTGATGGATGCGGCATTAAAGTATGCGGGAGAGATGCTCCCCGTGCTTCTGGAAACGCGTCCATTCGGGCCTGAGGCGCCCACGGTGGCGGAGTTGCGCGTCTTCTATGCGAAGTTTGGTTTTGAGCGCTGGCCGCTGCATCCGGTTTCTATGTGTCGCTGGCCAGGCCTGACTTGTGCGCCGGTGGTTGCGGGATCCGGCATGGAAAGGCGGGCGGCATGAGTGTGGCCATAGAATCCAGTCCCGTGCTGACGGTGGCGGATCTGGCCACGCGCTGGCAGGCTCCGGGCAAGAGTGCGGATGCACGGCGTAAGTTCGTTTGGCGCCGGGTGCATGAATGGTCGGTGGCGCATGATGGCATCCGTTATGCGCGCTTCTCACTGGCGGCTGTACGGGCGGCAGAAAAACGACACCTGGAGGCGAAACGATGAGCTTGCCGGCGTCCTTCCCTCCGCCGGTGGATGACAGCATCGGGCGCATGCGGTACTTCGCGGCCGCGTGTCTGGCGCAACTCGTTAAGATGCGCGGGCTGTTGTATTTCAAAGGCCAGCCCTGGCTTGAGCATACGATCACGGGTGCGCGCACTCTGGATCGAGCAATAGGTGCGGTGGGCAAGGTGCGCGGTGGCGCCCGATGGGTGCTGCTGCGGGTGCATGTGTGCGTGGCGCGTCTGGAGCAGGTGCGCTGCTATGCCTGCCGCCTGGTGGCGCGCATGTGGTTTCAAGCGCTGCTGGATCTGCGCTGCATCGAACTGGCGGCGCGTGCCTGGATGCGGGCGGTGGCGCTCAAGCTGAATGGAGGGCTGAGCTCATGACGGCTCCCACTCCTGAATATGAGGCGGAACAGCGTTTGCGGGCTTTTGGTGCCGTGATTGGCACTGCGATTCTGGACCATCTGGAATCGCAACGACGCGGCTTGCGTCGGCATGTCTGCGGGCTGCGAGGCCTGGCGGGCGATGTGGATGGCAATCGCTTCAAGCTGCCGGGATACGTCGAGAGCCGTCCACATGAACAGTCTGAAACTGGAGGTGCTGTCTAAATGGCTGGGCTTGATCAAGAAATCGAATTGCTGTGCGCGGGCATTGATAAAGGCCTGGCCACGATGGGCGTCGGACTTGATCAAATGCGGCGCCTGGCGCTGGTGGACGGGCGCTCCGGTGCGGCCCTGGAGCTCTGGCTTGAAATCAAAATCCAAGGCTGCCAGGTGGCGGGCTTCTGCGCGGCCCTGCGGGATCTGCGAGGCGTGCGGCGCACGTTGAGCGGACAGCCCTGGCCGGTGGCCGGCGGGGTGCGTGCGGCCGGCGGTGTGATCGAACGCCTGGCGACGAAATCAATAGTGCGGGCGCCAGTCTATCCGGATGGAAAGACGGCGGCGGCCCATGATGACAGCTTTAACCCGGAGGATCGCGAATGAGTGAGGAAAGAGACGCTTACGAAATGGAGGTGCATAAGGTCATGCAGCGGCTGTGGCAGCGTGAGGGTGAAAACCTGACGGTGAACGCGGTGGATCTGAACACGCCGCTGGTGCGCCTGCTGCAGCGCGAGCGCGAGGAAACGGGGGCGGCGGGTCTGGATGTGGAAATCGAAACGGAACTGCGCGATGATGAGCGGCGCAAGACGCTGCGGGTGCTGCTGGATTTCCTCGGCGCTGATGGGCCCTATCCCACAAAGATGTTGGCCAGGCTGTACCTGCTCTGCGATGCGGCCTCTCCGGATCACATCTGGCGCATGAACCTTGCGGAGATGGGGCGTCTGCTGGGCTGCACGCGGGCGGCTATGCAGGCGCGGCGGGATCGCATCATTCTAGGGATGGTGGAGGAATCGACGGGCCGGCGGGTGACGGCGGCAAACGGCAAATCGGCGAGCGCGCGTGATACCTATCGCAAGGGCAAGCTGGGCAACAATTGCCGCCGGGGCGGCAAGCGGGCGACACAATTTTCAATCAAGCCAAACTAATACCATGAAGACAAACAACTATTCAGTAACCGAGATCCCGCGTGTTCTCATCGACAGAAATCCCTTCAACCGCGTGGTCGGTCCTGAGGGTGTGATCAGCATGGTGGACAGTATCCGCCTCAACGGCATTGAGACGCCGCTGTGTGTACGCGAAGTGGAGGGCGGCCGCTATCAATTGATCAAGGGTGAACGCCGGCTCGTGGCGGCCGGTGAGTTGGGCTTGGAATCGGTGCCCTGCTTTGTGGCGCAAAAGGGTGACACGGAGGCTTTCATCAGCCTGGTGCGCGACAATCTGGAGCGTGAGAACCTGACGCCGATGCAAGAGGCCTCCGCGTATCAGCACATGCTTTCGCTGATGGGATCCGATGGGAAGCCGTTCACGGCGGAGACCATCGCGGTATCGCTGTCCAGGTCGGTGGAGGTGGTGTGGAAGAAATTGAAGCTGGTGGATCTGCCGGTAAAGATCGCGGCCGCCCTGGCTTCGGGTGATCTGGCGGAGCGTGTGGCGTGGATGGTGGGTTCCATGCCAAAGGGGCCGATGCGTGAGCAGTTTGCTCAGGCGGTGCTGCACGGTGAGTACGGCAACGGTACGCCTCTCACGGTGCGTGAGGCGGAGCGAGTGCGGAATCGTGATTATCTGATCTCACTGCGCAGCGCGCCGTTTGATGTGGCGGATCTGAACCTCTTGCCAGAACCTGGCATGGAATCATGCCTCAATTGCAAATGGCTGGCGGGCAACAATCCGGCGTATGCGAACGACATCAAGGTGGGCAAAGGTGGCGCGGGCCTGGAGGCGCGTACTTGCACGAATCCGGCGCATTACCGGCTCAAAGTGAAAGAGCACGGCCGCCTGCAGGTGGCGGAAGCAAAGCAGGAAAAGCGCGAGGTGATCGAGGGTAAGGCGGCGGAGTCGCTTTTCGATTACAACGGCAAGCTGAACGCGAGCTCGAAGTATGTGGCCCTGGAAAGCAAGCCAGGGGATCGTGAACTCGGTCACTATGACAACGCCAAGGCGCCGACGTGGGGCGGCATTGTTAAGGAGGCGGCAAAGAAAGAAATCGAGGTGCCGGTGAAGCTGGCCGTGAATCCGAAAACGGGTGCCACGGTGGAGATCGTTGAGCGTCAAGTGGTACTCGCTGCAGCGCGACAGGTGAAGTCGGATGTCTTCAAAAAGTCGAAGGCCGGCGGTGATGATGACAACAGCGCGGAAGCCAAGGCGCGGCGTGCGCAAAATGACAGGGAGAAAGATCGGCGTGCGGCGACGCTCATCGGCATGGACGAGTTGCGCGACGTGCTTAACGGTAAAGGCCTGGGGATCGAAGAGTGGGAGCTGATATTGCACCTGGCACTGACTCACGCCGCCGCTGACGGCAACGCGCTGATGGCCAAATGGCTGCAGGTAGAACGTCCGGCAAAGATGAACTCAAACCATGACTGGCCGCCCCATATTGTGAAAGCCTGCGTGGCTACGGGCGCCACGGTGGAGCAGTTGCAAACGCTGGTAGTGATGGCGCTGCTGTCGCAGGGGTTGAAATGGAATGGTGTGAGCAGTGATTGGTTCGGCAAATTTGCCAAGCACTACGGCCTCGATGCAAAGACGTTCGAACGGCGCGCCACCTCGGAGCGTGTGACGGCCGCAAAATTGAAACAACAGGCGGCCGCTGCGAAAAAGGGCGGCGCCGCGAAGCCGAAAACGGGCCTCGATCAAACGATGGCGGCGAATGAAAAGCTCGGCACGAAGGCGGTGCTGGCGGATGCGAAGAAAACGGACAAGCGCAAGGCTAAGGATAAGCCTGAATCCCTGTTCGTACGGTTCAACGGGGCGCGTAAGACTGCGGGTTTTGAAGCGCTGACACCTGCTAAAATCGTCAAACTGTTCGCACATCCTGGAGCGAACCTCGATCACTGTATGCGGGATGCATTGGACTGCGGGCGTGTGAGAGCGATTGAGGAATACAATTGCGACAAGTGCGCCTGTGAATTGAACATCGTAGCGCCCGATGGCACTGATACCGTCTGCAAGCTGCCGAAGGGGCAGTTGCTGTGCCGGAAGTGTGGCGGGAAGTGGCCTTCGCGCGAGTCGCTTGGACTGCCTGATAACCGCAAGCGTAAGACGGGCAAGCCTGCCGGTGATGAGGTATCGGCGGTAGCGCCTGGCCTGATTGCTCAGGTGGGGGAATACATCCAGGGAAACCCGTTCTACAAAGTTGCGGAAGTCGGCAAGAAATTTGGCCTGACGAAATCTGTGGCGTTCAACGTGATTGACCTGGCTGCAAAGAAGATCCTGGCGGCTGAAAAGAAAGGCGGGTCCGGAAAGAAGAGTCTCCCTGGGCCTGATGCCGGCGGCGAGGTGGTCTATGTCGCGCCGGATGCTGCGACGCCTGAGAGCGTTTTGGCAGAGTGGGCGGCCCTCGAAAGCAAGCCAAGGGGTCCGATTGGCGCTGAGGCACTGAAGCTCTGGAACGCGAGGCGCAACCGCATCATGTACACGGCGAAAAAGCTCGGCGTGACACTGCCAAAGAAAGGAGCCTCTGTATGAGCTCCCAAAATCCTATCTACGGCCGCCGGGCTACGTTCGTCGGTATCTGCTGCGCCCGAAAAGGCTGGAATCGCGACTCGCTGACGGTGGAGCAAATGAACGAGATCCGCGCCTGTCCTGGCTGGATTGATCCTGAGCCATCGGCGGATCAAATGAAGGGACATGAGGTGTGGTATGACTTTGTACGCGGTCTATGGTTGGAGGTCATTCGGGGTAGGCCTGGTGTCTCGCTGGCAGAGTTGACCCATGGCCTCGATGAGCGCGGCATCACTTCGGGACAAATGGACGGGGTAATAGAGGCAATCGAGGAATTTCCAGAAGTCTGGGAAACTGAAGACATGGGTTATTTGAACCTCCTTTGGCGGCCTGAAATCTACGGCAAACAAGGAGTGATTAGCTCGATGTTTGGAGGGGCGTATGCCAGCGTGCCGGTAGTACCTGCGGGCCGTGGGTTTGAGGGATTCCGTTTTGCGGATTTTGAAAGCCAGGTGAATGCATTATGGGCTTTGCGTTGGGCTGAAATCGCTCAAGATACCGCGCCTGGTGAGGCCTTCCGTCCTCCACTGGTGGTGATCTCCGGGCCGCAGGGTTGTGGTAAATCCTCGCTGGTGCGGAGATTGTGCGGTGGTGAGGGATATCCACAAAAGTTGCCAAGCAGTGTTGATGGTATCAGTTCGGGACACATGGTGGCCGTGGCGTTCGGTGGCTGTCGAGTGGTGGAAATAGAGGGGCGTGCGTTGCCAAAGTTTCAGGCGCAAGTGAGGGCCGGCAGGCCTGGTTCGCTAGCGTCTTTCCAGCCTTTGATTCAGTTCCTTACTTCGGCAATCTGGTGGAGAGCGCGATCTGGTAAGGGTAAGCCGACGATGGTGCATCTATCGACGCTGATGTTCTTGACGGGAGCTGAAGAAATGGAATTGCCTCCAGAATTGCTGCGGCGCGCGGTCTTTATTCGCCTCCGTGAATTCATTCCTGATGTGAATGCCTTTGGAGATTCGGACTGGGGCTCAACGCCGGAATAATTCTGCGATGGCCAGGGTGGGGCAAGTTTCATTTTGTGGGTGGTAATAAAAACGACGTATGCAAGCAAAGCGGGGATTTTTTCAATTGGTGGACGTGCTGCGTGCGGCGCGGGGTTCGTGGCCGTCTGTGATCGCTCACTTCGGCTATGACCTTGCTTGCTTCGTAAATCGCCACGGTCCGTGCCCGGGCTGTGGCGGTCGCGACAGGTTTCGCTTTGATGACAAGGATGGCGAGGGCACCTTCATTTGCAGCCAGGGCGGCGGTGGGTCGCTCTCTGGCAACGGTCTGACGCTGCTGCAGCACTGCACGGGCTGGGATTTCAAGAAGTCCCTGGAAGAACTGGGCAGCTATCTGTTGCGCGATGAGGATCGCGTGACATTCGGAGCGGGCGGCCTGGCCGGCGGAGTGTCGAGGGTGAGTGATGAGGGTCCTGTGGAGCGGGAAACGCTGCCGCCGGCGCCTGAGGCTGACAGGGTGGATATTCCTCCCTATGATGAGGCGAAATTGCGGGCCTATGTGGACGGGATCCCGGAGATATCGCGCGAGGATCTGCGGGCGATGTCGCCGGTGGCGGTGGAGGGCGCTCAGGCAAGCGATTTTCTGGAGATGCTGTACGGCAATGAGGAGCGGGTGCTAGTATTCACGAACTTCTATTCGCAGGGTGATTTTCTCTGGCGTGTGGGCAAGGGCGGCTATCGCCTGGCCGCGCAACCTGGCGTGCATGCGGTACCTTCGGGAATGCCTAGCACGGGTCGCAACGGTGTTTGGTTTCTGGTGAATCCGGTGATGGGCACCTGGGAGCCGGCGCAACACAAGCGGGTGACGAAATGGCTCCCGAAAGATCAGCACGGGCCGCCGCAAATCGTCGAGGTGCCTGCCAAGGTGGGCCGGCGCTCGTGGCAGTGTGTGACTACCTATCGTTATGCAATGATCGAGAGCGACACTGCTCCGGAGGATCTATGGCGGCGGTTGTTGTACAAGCTGCCGGTGCCCATCGTGGCCATCTATTCGAGCGGTGGCAAGAGTCTGCATGCCCTGGTGCGTGTGGATGCCGGCGGCAAGCTGGAATGGGATATGCTGGTGCGCGGCCGCAATGCGAAAACCTCGACGCGTACGATGTCGCTGATGGATCTTGTCTGCCCGCTAGGCGCGGATCCGGCGGCGCTAACGGCGGTGCGGTTGAGCCGCCTGCCGTGCTGCTATCGTGAGGGCACGACAACGAAGGACGGCGGTTATCTGCGTTATGGAAAGCCTCATCTGCAGGAGCTTATTTACCTGAATCCGATTGCCTGTAATCAGCCGGCGCCGTGGCGGTCGCTGCAAATGCGCCACGGGTCGCGGCTGCGTCACTCCATCCCCGCATGAGTATGGTGCCTGAAAACGGTCATTTTCGCATGCCGATGGAGGCCATCCAGGCACTCATGCCGGCAATGCGTGAGCTGGGCTTGCCGATGCCTGGTAATGAGAACCTGGTGCCGAAAATCAACCTCGATACGCCGGTGCGTGAGATGGGCATTCAGGTGGGTCAATTGCTGCGGCGCGCGGGATTGTATCGCTACGGCACGGAAGAACGGCTCATCATTTTCGTGAAGAATCGGCGGGTGGATATGGAGCCGGTGAAGTTTTGCTCGTGGATAGAGAAGCATGCGATTGTGGTGAAGGCTTACAAGGGCCGGGGCAATGAGACGTATGATGCGCCGGTGAGCATGGGGAAGGACCTGGCCGCGAAGCTGCTGGCCTGTGAGGAGCTGTTGGGTGAATTGCCACGGCTGCAGGCCATCTTGCCGACACGCGTGCCGGTGCTGCGTCGTGACGGCCGCTATGAGCTCTGCAAGGTGGGGTGGGATGAAGAGGCGGAGATCTTTTGTCAGCATGAGATTCATTTCGAATTGGATTGGACTTTGGAGCGGGCGATGAAGCATTTCGAGTCACTGCACGAGGGCTTTTTGTTTGCGGAGTTGGGCGCCGGCGGCCTGTGGGCAAACCGTTCTTTCCTGGTGCATTTCTCGGCATGCGTGGGTGTGTTTGTGCGGAGCTTGCTGCCGCCTGGTACGATGCGGCCGATGGTGCTGTATCTTGCCAATGATCAGGGCTCCGGAAAGAGCTTGCTGGTGGCGATGGCGCTGGCGGGCTGCTTTGGCCTGGCTGGATCCGCGGACTTGCCAATGAGCAAGGGTACGGTGAATCCTGAGAAGCTGACGGCGTTGCTTGAAACGGTGGCTCAGTCGATGCTGGAATACCTCTGGCTTGACGATGTGCCGCCTACGGTTTTCAGCAATTCATTGAATCGCTTCATCACGGCCTCAAAGCATACGGGCCGGAAGTATGGTGGCAATGATGAGATGTTCCAAGTAAAGGCTGTCACACAAGTTTTCATGACGGGAAACCAAGTGGAGCCGACGCGAGACTTGATGCAACGTGTGCTCGCTTGCGAGTTGTTTTTGCCGATGGATTCGCAGACTCGGAAGTTCACTAAAACGATGACGCCTGAATGGCTGGCGGAGACTGAACAGCGGGCGGGGCTGCTATCGGCGTTGTGGGCATTCGTTCGTAACTGGATCGAACAAGGGGCGTCGATGGGTGCTTACATCCAGGGCCGCGCGCCGAATTGGTCCTACCTGGTGGGTGGTGTAATTGAGGCTCTGGGTGTAATACAGAATCCTTTCGCCGTGCCTGAGCTGCCCACTGGTGGCGACCGTGAAACGGATGAATGGCAGGCGTTGCTTGTGGCTCTGGCGGATCTGGCGGAAGCTGAGGTCACTGGCCAGGATGACAAACATTACGAGGTGGATACGACGCGCATAGTGGACATGGCGCGCAAGCTCAAGCTTCTGGTGGACCTGGTGGGCTCAAGCACGGACAAGGATCTCAAAGGCGGTGAGCTCAAGAAGCTCGGACGGCGTCTCGGCAAATGGCGCGGCCGCGAGGATCTTGTCACGTCGAGCGGCCGTCGCTTTCAGTTCGGCAAGCGCAAGCAATCGAGCCATTGGGTGTACCCCATCTCATGGCTGGATCCATGGCCTGCTGATGATGATGACGCTGAGGCACCGGCCGCCGGTGCGGTGGACTTCGCTGCGAAGCTTGCGGACTCGGCACCGGCGGCCGCTGAGGGTCCGGATGAGGCGGATCTGTTGGCGGCTTCGGTCTCGGCCGAAGAAATCGCGCTCGCTGCCGGCGAGGATCCGTTGATGCAGGATTGATCTGCCCATGTGTACAGCCTGCCGGCGGTCACCTGGCCTAGATGAGTGGGCACGACGGCAGGGTCCATGCGCGGCCGCAAACGGCTCGGCGCATCGAGAGCCGGGCGCGCATGCGCGATGATAGGGGGCCTCGTGCTCCATTGAGATCCATAGCCCCGGCCGTCTTGCCAGGCTGAACGCGCACTGCGGCAGGGTCCATGCGCGGCCGCAAACGGCTCGACGCATTGAGAGCCGGGCGCGCATGCGCGACGATAGCGGGCCTCGTGCTCCATCGAGATCCAAGATGCCAGCGTCTCGCCATGTCGATCCCTCGTGCTCCCTGTTGACTCAGGTTCGTCGCGGTCTTGCCACACTGCCGGCACTCATCGACCGCACTCCGGGCCTCCCGTGCGGGGTATGAGGCAAGTTCTCGTGCTCTTAATGACGGTCTAGGTGTACCTTCTTGCCATCCTCACGGCCCTTGATTTTGCTAGGATTCTGACAAGTTCACCATGTGTGGTTAGATTTTCTGGGATTGTATTGTGCTGAGAGACTTTCGGAGAACTGCTTCCGCGCGAAGGCGAAAGGGAGGTCTAGGTGCGATGAATGCCATACAGGGCGTTTTCCCGTGCAAATCGGCACGGAAAGCTCACCTTTGACTCGCATCCATGAGAATAGACGGGGGTATAAGGAATCTTTTCGCCTGTCGCAATTCACCAGACGGGAGCAGAGTCCCTTGTGATTTTTGAGCGAGGGCAATTTAAACCCTTTTTCGCCCTTTGTTTTTGACACTTCGCAGGGCGTGTAGTGAACGCGACCCTGGAAAATACCTCCCTTCTTGAACTGGTGCCTCCGCCCTCAGTGGTGAAGCGTGGCACCGGCAAGGCGCGTTACGCGGGCACCAGTCTCCGCGAGGTGGCGGATCGTCTCATTGCGGCCGGCATGGAACAAACGCGAGATCCCACGCGCAAGCTCAAAGAGTGGATCCACGCGGGCCGTTTCGGTGCCGATGGCGTTTTGCGTGCGGAGCCGGACCTTCCGCCATTCCACGATTTGAGCAAATTGGCGGAGTGGTGGCGTCGAAACATGACGTGGCGAGTGCCGGCCTATATGACGGCCCTGGAGCGCTCGGGCCTCCCGGGATGCTCGGAGCCTATCCCCGCTGATTTGCCGCCCGGTACGAGCCTCCAGGCGCCGTCCATGGCATGCGCTGGCAAGACGGCCCTGTCATTTGATGTTGCGCAGGGAGGCGAGGATTCCTCTATCGAGTTCATTCGCGCCCTTGTGCGTGCCGGCAAGGCGGAGATGGATCGCGCTCAGAAAGAGAACGACTCAAAAGCCTACTGGCAGGCGCGCCGGCAGTTCGACACCGATATCGAAACCCTCCGCCGTTGGGAAAAGGACCATCTCAAAACTCAAGAGGGCAAGGGTGAGCTCGTCCGGGCCCGCGTCGTCAATGCCGCTGTGAGCCGCATCTTCGGCGTGCTTTCTCAGACGTTCACCTCCGCCATGCTCAAGCTCGCCGGTGAGCTCGCTCCGGAGCTGCCGGCCGCCGCGCTTCGCGAGATGGTCTATCCGCATCGCGACCGTGCTTTCGCGCATTTGAAGTCCACTCAATTCGCCCTGGCCTACGAAGCCCGCGGCGCAACCTCATCCACCTCTATTGCTGCCTGATGTCCCTCATTCCTCCCCCGCCCGAACGGATCGCCGATTTTGAAGCCGTCATCATGGCTCTCGATGAGGTCAACCATCCCCATCCCGATAATCCCCGGGATCTGCCGGCGGAAGGATCCCCGAAGCGCGAAGCATTGAAGGCCTCGCTCAAGCACGATTACTTTGATCCCATCATCTGGAATCGTCGCAACGGCCGCCTGGTGGCCGGCCATGTCCGTACGCCGCTCATGATCGAGCTCGGCTTCACTCACGCCAAAGTGATCGTGGTGGACTACGATGAACCAACGCACCTGGCGCGCATGAAAGCGGCCAATGAGCACAGTGGTAAAAATAATGAAGGGCGCCTCGAATCCCTCCTCATCAAGCTCCGCGTCGCTGAGGTAGATCCTGTGCTCGCGCTCATGACGAGCCTGGTGAAGTCGGAGCCGAAACCGCGCAAGCCTCGCCTGCAACCGCTCTCCATCAGCGGCTATGATATCGCTGTCGAGTGTCCTAGCCAGGCGGAGCGCGAGCGAGCCCATAAGCTGCTCGGTGAGCATGGCTTCACCTGCCGCCTCGCTTAAACCGTGTCTGTCGAAACGCCATCGTTAACCGATGCGGCGGTCCTCGATGCGCTCTCCAGTCAGCGCCTGGCCGCGTTGCTGGACAAGTACCGCAACGGCCGTGCCACAAAAGCGGACCTCGCAGAGCTCCGCATCCGTCTCGGCGGCCGTCTCCCTCACGAGCCCGCGCGGCCCGCTGAGCCCCCCGCTACGGCGCCCGTAGCGCCTGCCAGGCCTGCCGACACCGGGCCGCCTATTCCCCGGGAAGTGCCTTTCCTGCCCTTTTCGGCAAGTGGGGCTGCAGATCTCGATTTGTTTCGCGACGCGCGCGAGCGTCACGCCGCGCAAGCCCTGCAGGGCACGCCTGAATATCAGCTCATCATTGCCGCTGCCGGCAGTGCCTTTCATGAGCGCCCCACCGTGCCCCCGTGGCAATGGGCCGATGATCCCACTGAGGGCGTGTATCTCGATGAGAAAATGACCTCTGAGCCGGGGCAATACGATTCCTCCAAAACACCATGGACACGCGAGATCCAGGCCTTGCCGCTGGATCCGAACTGCCGCGTCGGCGTCTTCAAAAAATCCTCGCGCTCTGGTGGATCTGAGGCGGCATTCAATGTCGCGCGCTGGATGCCTCGCCACTGGCCCGGCAATGTCGGCATCGTCTTTCCCGATGATAAGCAAGCCCGCGATGTGGCAGATCGCCGGCTTGTCGATTCCATCAAGAAAAGCGCGGAAGCCGTGCTCACCGATGATCCCGATGATGTCACCCTTTCCAACATCACCCTGGCTAACATGGTCGTTCGCCTCGGCGGCTCCGGTTCGCCGCGCATGTTCACCGAAATCTGGTTCCGTCTCGGTATTCTCGATGAGTACGAGGAACACTCGCAGCGCGACACCACCACCACGCTGAGCCGCATGCTCTCGCGGCAAGCCGACGTGGCCGATGCACTCACGCTCGTCATCAGCAAGCCCAAAAGGGCCGGCGGCCCTATTGATCTCGCGTACATCGCCGGCACGCAAAAGAAATACCTCGTTCCCTGTCCGCACTGCAGCGGCCTCATTGAGTTCAAACGCGAATATTTCCAGTACAACCACTGCCGCAACCCTGACGGCACCTGGGATCTCAATCGCGTCATCAACGAAACCTTCTATCAGTGCCAGTTGTGTGAGAAGCCCATTTACGAGCGTTCCAAAGTCGCCATGTGCCAGGCCGGGAAATGGGTACCCACGCCGGCCGCGCAACGTCGCAAGGCGCCCGATGGGCAGTACGTGCCGCCTCAGCCTGGCTGGGAGAGCTACCAGATCAGCGATTATTACTCGTTCCATGCCCCGCTCGCCTGGGGGCAACTTATGACCATGTACCTCATGGCCTTCGAGATCCAGCCAAAGCTTGAAGATCAAACGCATTACATCAACAATCACGAAGGCGAGGCCGATGAACCTCAGCTCATCGCCGTCGATATCCTCACCATTGCCGCGCTCGTCGCCGGCCGCGTTGAGGAACGCGAGATCACGGCGCCGGATGGCACCAAAGTCATTCAGACGCAAACCCTCGGCCTCCCTGGTGGTTTCAATCTCGCTTACCGCGATGGCGTTCCGCAGGCGCCCTTGCCTTTCGTTCCCCTCACGCTGCTGCTGTTCATTGATAAGCAAGAGAGCTGCCTGAAATATCTCGTCTATGCCGTCACGCCCGAAGGCGATGCGTTTGTGATTGACCTCGGGCGCGTCGATGATGAGGATCAATTGTATGATACCGTGCTGCAGCGCCAGTACCGGTTCGCCGGCCTCACTGAGCACCTGGAAATCGCCAGCGGTTACATGGATGCCCGGTACCGGCCGCAAGAAGCCTATGCGTTTTGTCTGCGCGCCATCGCCCTCGGCAAAAGGATCTATCCCGTGCGTGGTGAAGGCGACAATGAAAAATACAAGGGCAAAACCATCCGCAAGATGGAGGATCGTTGCGAAAAGGGTCGCATCGTTGTCCGCTACTTCAAAGACGCCCCCGTTAAAAACGAGTTCTACCAAAACAAAATCCAGAAGCGTGCCGGCTGGCGCATCTGGCTCCCCGTCGATTATCCCGATGGCCTGGCACGCGAATGGACGGCGGAGCGTTGGGACGAGGCAAACGAGGTGTGGGTGCATGACAAGGTCAAGCACGGCCCGAATGACTGGGGTGACTGCGGCAAATACATCATTCTGTGGATGATCGAAAACCGCGAAAAACTCCTCGCCAAGCGTGCCGCTCCGCCCCCTGTTGAAGTCGAAGCAATCGAGGTGGAACAAGACGCCGCCATCCCTCCCGTTCAGCGCCCCGCTCGTGAATACCTACTCCGCCCTCCCGGTGAATAGCTTCCCGCTGCCCTTCGGCTTTTGACAAGCCTGCCGTCACCGTGGCCGTTCGCGTATCCCCAGCCCTATTGATCAGCTCCCTGCTGCGGTTCGCCCGTACGCAGACGGATCCGCTCGTCTGGCTTACTGCCCTGCAGACGGCAACCCTCAATGAAGCCACTGGTGGTGCCCCCTTCGCCACCGGAGTCACCAAAGAAAACGAGGCTACAACGTGGATCGAAAATCTTCCCGCTCCTCAGCGTCTCAGCCTTATTGAAGCCGCTCTCATCCAGTACGAGGCGGAAGTCGCGAATGCCCTCTGCGGCATCACCGGCGTCCCTGGCAATGTGTCCTATGCCATCTTTGCTCGGCCGCGTCCTCCTATCGAGGATTTCCCCCAGTTCTACCCTCCCGCTTTTTGATTGATCCGCCATGATCCGCCAGCGCCCCCGCCATCGTTCCGCTGCCGCTTCTGTCCATGTGGACAGTCCGCCGGCGGGTGCCATTTCTGCACCTGACATGCAGCCTAGCGCCGCATATGGCAATTTCGCCGGTGCCATGTGGTCATCGGCCCGCGAGTACATCTATGTGCCGGAAGAAAACTCCCGGCGCATGATCGACTCATTCAGCCGGCGCGAGATCTACCGCCGCGTTGATCACTTGTACAACAATACCGGCGTTGGTCGTGGCTTGATCAACAATATCGCCCGCATGGAAATCGGCACCGGCCTCATCCCGGAGCCCGTCACCGGTGATCCTGTGTACAATGCCAACATTAAGCGCTTGTGGCGCGAGCGGGCCGAATCGCAAAAGGGCTTCTCCATCTGCGAAAAGTTTAGCTGCGGCGCCGCACAACGCGCTTTGAAGCGCTCTCAGCGCAAGGATGGCGATGCCGCCCTTATTCCCGTTCGGGATCCCGGCGGCCGTCTGCGTTTTGCGCTGCGCGAGGGCCGCGAGTTCAGCAATGGTACCGAAAAGCCGGGCAATATGTGGGATGGCGTCTCCCTGGGGCTGTCTGGCAATCCGCTTGCCTACCGCGTCGTTGGCCGCGATTTCAAAGGCATCGTCTCGCAGTACGATGTGCCCGCCTCCAGTTGCTTCTTTCTCTGCGAATACGAGCGCGCTGGCCAGGTGCGCGGCACCTCCATTCTTACCCACGCCATTGAGAAGCTGCAGGATCGCGATGAGATCGACAAAGCACTCACCAAAGGCATCAAGACATCCAGCCAGATTGCTTATTACATCAAGCAACAAGCGGCTATCGAAGGTGATCAGGTCCCTGGATCTGAGGATGTGCTCACCGGCCGCCCGTCGATGCTTGTCGCGGATACCGATGGCAAGCCCGTCAAACTCGAAAAGATGCTCGGCGGTGGCGAGATTCACAAGCTAGGGCCTGGCCAGTCATTCGAGATCGTTCATGATGAGCGCCCCCATGCCAATGTCACCAGTTACAAGGATGACATGATTCGCGAGGTCGCTGTCGGCACCGGCTATACCACGGAAATCCTTTGGAACATCGAAGCCCTCGGCGGTGCCAATACACGTTTCATCATGGCCAGCGCTCAGGGCCGCATTGATGAAGTGCAGCGCGAGTTCTGCCAGCAAATCCTTTCTCCCGCCTATCTCTGCCTGATTCAAGACTGGGAAGCCTTCGGAGATCTGCCGCCTTGTCGCACCTCCGATTGGTGGAAGCATCAGGTGCTCAGTCCGGCCCGCATGACTGTCGATTTCGGCAAAGACAATAAGGTCTATCTCGATAATTGGACACGCGGACTCATCACGAGCAAAGAGATCTTCGGCATGCGCGGCCTCGATGATGATGAGCAGGAAAGCATTTGGCTCGATGAGATCGCCCGTAAGAAAAAGAAGATGGAAGATCGCGGTCTCACGGCCGCCGATTTGCCCGTCATCATCGGTGCCCCTCCTGCCGCTGAGGATCCTCCCGAACCAACGCTGGCGGATCCACCCAAAAAGCGCGGTCCATAACTCCACCACTCACCTCCGCCATGCAGCCTCCCCATCAGGATATCGCCCCTTTTCAGACTGAGCAGATCAATCTCCCTCTCATCGCCCGCGCCTTCTACTTCGAGCCGCTGGCGCTGGATATCTCCACCGCGTTGAGTGTGCATGCCTGGCTCTGGCCCCGCATCACGGGCAAGGATCCAATGCCCACCCATACGGCCGCCGGGCCCAATACAAACTCCATCCAGCGTGGCGGGGGCATGGCGCATACTCGCCAGCAAATGGCGGCGCCGGCCATGCAATCAAACGGGCCTTTCGCTCCGGCTACCATGCTGGATCCAAATTACTTTTGGACTCTCGATGACAAGCCGAATGTCGCCGTTATCCCCATCAACGGCATGATCTGCAAGGGCGCCAGCGGCATGCAGGAAATGTGCATGGGTGCGGTGAACACGGATCGCGTCGCCTTCGCTCTCAAGCAAGCCATCGCAGCCAAGGCCATTGATACCATCGTTCTCGATGTGAACAGCCCCGGCGGCAAAGTCACCGGCATGCAGGAACTCGCCGGCCTGGTTAAGCAAGCTACGGACACGCGCGGCAAAACCGTCTATGCATGGGTGGAGCAACAATGCGCCAGCGCGGCGGAGTGCATCGTCTGCCAGGCGGATGAAATCGCCCTCACGCCCTCCGCCTCCATCGGCTCCATCGGCACCTATCTGGCCTTTCTCGATCCTAGCATGGCCATGCAGCTCCAGGGCTACGCGCTGCAGTTCTTCGGCAGCGGCAAACATAAGGGCCTCGGCCTGCCTGGCAAGCCCCTCACGCAAGATGATCGGGCGTACCTGCAATCCAGTGTGGACAAGATCAATGCTCAGTTTGTCGCCACCGTCCAGGCCGGCCCGCGCAAGGTCGCGAGCGAGGCTCTCACCGATGCCAAAATGTACAATGGTACCGATGCTGTCACCGTCGGCCTGGCCGATGGTATCATGGATGACTGGGATGAGTTTTGCTCCCTGCTTTGACATTAAACCACGTCCCGAAGTTCCGCTCCACTCATGAAAAACACTCTCCGCCTCTTCTCTGCCGCCGTTGATCTAGCCGCCATTGATCCCGGCATCGGCGGCGGTGGTGCCGCTGCCGAAAGACCGGGCTTCATGGCCCGGTTTCAAGCCATGACCGCCAGCAACACGGGTCTCATGACCAAAGTTGCTGCCCACGAAACCACCATTGCCGCGCATGTCGCCACCATCGCTGAACGCGATGGGCGGGTCACGGCCCTGGAAACGGAAAGCGCCACCCTCAAGCAACAGGCACTCGAAGCCGATGGCGCGCTCCAGTCCGCTGCCGATGAGAACGTGGCACTCGGCAAAAAGGTCGCGGCCTTGGAAGCCTCCGAAAAGGATCTCGACAAGCGTGCCGCTGAAAAGGCCAAAGAGCTTGTCCGCGCTAGCGGTATCGCTGCCACCGTGCTCCCCGGCTCCGTCCCTGTCGCTGCCGGCGGCAAGGAAGAACCTGATGCTTCCGCCACTCCTGGTGCTCGTCTGCTTGCTGCTTCACAAGCCGCCTTCACCAAACTCGGCGGCAAAAACTAATCCCGTCCCTCCTGTCTTCAATTTCACGCTTCTAACTTCACTCTTCACTCTTCGCTCCCATGCCTAGCATCAACATTCTCGATCTCCAGAAAGCCGGTGACTCGGACGTAATGCGTCCTATCATCGAGCTCAATGTCGGCAAGTTCCCCGAACTGCTCTACTTCCCTGCCGAATCCCTCGGGGCCGGCAAGTTCGGTTACAAAACCCTCAAGCGCATCGGCTATCCCACGGCCGCCTTCCATGACTTGGGCGCCGGTGTCGCCTCGTCGAAGTCCATCACGAAGCTGGAAACCTTCGAAACGTTCTCGATCTCCTCGCGTGTCGAGTGCCCGAAGCAGACCGCTGATGACTGGCCTCGTGGCGGTGCCGCTGGCTACTTTGCCTTCGAATCCGCCGGCATCGCTGCTGCCTCCATGTTCCAGATCGCAAAGCAAACCTGGTACGGTCGCGGTGGCAACAGCAACAAGGGTTTCCCTGGCATCAAGAATTTCTGTGCCTTCGCCACCACGGTCACGGATCCTCTCAGCGGCAAGGTCTACAACATGGTTGTGAATGCCGCTGGTACCACGGCCAATACCGCGTCCAGCGCCTACCTGGTCAAGTTCAGTGGTGATCCCACCACTCAGCCGGATGGCATTCAGTACGAGTTCGGTGGCAAATCCCCGTTCGAGCTGCCGGATCCTCGTATCGGCGACATGACGGATCCCCAGAATGCCGCCCTGCGTATTGAGGCTTACATCGCCGTCATGACCGCTCGCGCCGGCCTGCAGATCCCTTCGGAACATTGCGTGCGCCGTATCGCCAATCTCACCGATGATGCCGGCAAGGGCATGACGGATGCCCTGCTCGGCAAGGCCATGGCGGAGTTCCCTCAGGGCTATCGCCCTGACCGGATCTTCATGAGCACCCATCAGCGCTACTTGCTGCAGCTCTCCCGCACTGTGGTTCTCCAGGGCCAGGGCACCGATCGCCCGAATCAGCCTAACATCGCCCCCGTCCCCACGGAGTACGATGGTATCCCCATCTCCGCCACCGATGCCATCGGCGATACCGATGCCATCGAAACCACCGCCGCTGCGGAAGAATAATCCTCGGCCGTCTAGTTCTCAAACTCTCCAGTTCTCCAACTCTCCAGTTCCTCACCCTTCTGCCTTATGAGCGCCTCAAACGCCAATCTCTTCCGTCGCCTGCGCGACAACGTACTCACCGCCGTGATCGCCCTCCCGGCGGCCGCTGGCACGGTGGTTTCTCCCTCCATTGATTTCCAGACCACTGTTCTCGGTGTCGCTGGCGATGATCTGGAGTATGAGCTCAACATCCCTGCTGCCCCATCCCTGGCCGATGCTGCCACGCTGATTTGCACCCTGCAAGACAGCGCCGACAACGTCACCTTCGCTGCCATCTCCGGCGTCGGTACTCAGACCATGACGGGTGCCGGTGGCGTGGGTGCTCCCGCCAAGCTGTTCCGTGGCCGCCTCCCTGGTGCCACTCGCCGTTACTTCCGCGCCTCCATCATTGAGAGCGCGGCTGGCGGCGACAACAGCGCCGTTTCCGCCACCCTGGCCATCCTCGCCGCTCCTGCGGAGTAAGCCGTATCGTTGAGGGCTGAAAGTACCGGTCGCAAGGCCTCGCTTTCAGCCTTTATCGTTCATCTATCATCCATCATCCATCATCTTCCCTCATGCGCGCTCTTTACCATCAGCCAGGCGTTGCCGCCGGCCAGGAATTCACCGTTGTCCGCACTCACGGCGACACTCATGTCGATCTCGCTAATGATCAGCGCAAGGTCGTTCTCACGAAGGTCCCGCTCAAGGCTCATCCTGGCCATGGTCATGCCGTGCTCATCAAAGAAGAGGCTGGCAAAGCTCCCATAAAGCCCGCGCCTGGCCGCGCTAAAGGTGCCGTCAAGGTGCCTGCCGCCGGTGATGAGGGTGGTGACGCCTCCGCTGCCGCTGCCGGGTCCCTGGAGGGCTCCGCTGCTGATGCTGGCGGTGATGGCGCTGGTGATGGTGCCGGTGATGCCGCTGCCGCTGGCGACGAATCCGCTCTGTAAGTTGTCCCCGTTGTGTTGTTGTTGAAAGCCCCGGGCGCCTGGCGCGCCCGGGGCTTTTTCGTTGACACTACCGTTCTGCCGTATGTCTTCCATCCTTCCGCTCATCCTTGTCCTCGACCTCGAAACCACCGCTGAGGATCGCGAGACGGCTGGCATTGTGGAGATAGGCGCCCTCTGGCTCGATGAATCCATGGCCGCCGGTGGTCCTCTCAGTTTCGAGATGAAATGCCGCCCGCGCGCTCACTGCGAAATCCAGCCCGAAGCGCTCAAGGTCAACGGTTGCACCTGGCTCAAAGACAAATCCCTTCCCTCCGAAACCGAAGCCCTCGCCGCCTTCGCCAGTTGGCTCGAAGGTTGCACTGATATCATGATCGCCGGATGCCAGCCAGGTTATGACTGGCACATCCTCAAGAACGGCTGGCGCGACGCCATGCAGGATCTCGCCTCTCCGCGCGTCATCTCCACGCCCTTCCCGTTTAGCTTCCGGACCATTGATCTCCATACCGCTGCCGTCGTCGATGCTTTCCAGGCCGAGTCCGGTGATCAGATCCCCGCCGGCGGCCTCAAGTCGCGCCAGATCTGCGCGGCCTTCGATCTGCCGGAAGAACCAAAACCCCACCGGGCCCTCGCCGGCGCGGCCTGGGAATGCCGTATTCTCCGCCAGCTCATGGGCCTCAAATAATTTGCAATGTCCACCCCTTCTCAACTCGCCCGCCAGACTGCCCGGACAAAGGCGCTCAATAATCAGCACGACGCCCTCAGCGTCGAGCATGGCGATACCGCCATGCTCGACGCCACCGATTATGCCTGTGCTGCCACCGTGGGCGCCGTCAAGTGGAAGGAAAACCTCAAAACCGGCGGCTTCGATCTCGATCAAGAAGCCAATATCTCCATTCACAAATCCCTCTTAGCCGACAAGCCCCCCATCGGCACTTATATCACACTGCGCGGCAAGCGCTTTCAGGTCCGCTCCATCACTGGCGAGGATTACGTCGCCTGGCAGATCCATTCCGGCCGCAAGCCAGACAAATCCGAAGCCGCCGCTCCGTCTCCGCTCTCGGCCTGATCGGCATCCCTTCAGGCCATCAACTATCAGCCATCAGCTATCAACTTCCGATGCTTACCGCGAGTTTCGACATTTCCACCCTCATCGGAAACTTGAGCACTGTGGCCAAAGTCACCGGGCAAGAGATGAAGGATCTCGTCAACACGCATGCCGCGCTGTTCATCTTCAATGCCAATCGGAGTGCCCCCGGTGTCATCAACATCACCGCACCCTACAGTGCCGGCAAAGGCAAGGAGGCGGAGCGCGCTGGCCAGGCCGGCATTGATCGTGATCTCGGCGGTGTCTTCGTTGGCGTCCGCTTGAAAGGCTTTCGCACCATCAAGCAATGTTTCGGCAAGCCCATGCGCAAGCCTGTACGCGTGCCCACTGTGGAACGATATCCCAACGTCGAAGCCATCTACAACTACCGCCGCTCCCGCCAGTCCATCAATGGCCGCAAGCTCCTATCGCGTGGCCGCAAGCAAGCCTTCTATGTCTCCAAGCCAAAATTGAAGGCACTGCGCAAAAAGCTTTATGGTCGCATCGGCTGGGCCTGCGGTGCCTGGCATCAGGCCGGCATGCAGGCGGGGCTGTCCATGCGTGGCGTCCCCTCGTGGATCCGCCGGCATACCGGCGCCCCCGGCTCCGCCTCTGTTCGTATCACGCCCTCCGGATTCACCATCGAACTGCGCAACCGCACTCCCTACGGTGGCCCTATCCAAATGGCCAATAAAGCCCGCATCGCCCTCGGCTACCGCGAAGCCGCCATGCTCCGTTCGCTCCCCAGTCTCAAGCGGGCCGCCCTCAGAAAAGCCAAACTCGCCGCCTAAATGAGACACGCTATTTGCATTATTGGTCCTGGTTGCAATACGGATTTCGTTCGTGCCATTCATGAGCTTGCCGCTATGGAGATGGCTTCGCCCGGCCTCCTATTATGTGTTCTGGATCCGCCGGCGATTCGTGTGCCTATTCCTGTGATTGATTGGCTGCTATTTTCTTGCGACGCCTCGGCTCCCCCGATGCTATACGGCCAAAACTACGAGGCGCGGAAGCATTACAATTCACTCTCCGCTCGCCGGCAGCGCTTCAATACGTTCACTCGCAATCTACGCCCCGAACGGCGTCCGCTCCGGTCTTAGCACTGAGCACTTAACGTATAGCACTTCCCCCTCATGGCCATCACAAGCACCTCATCCCTCGAAGAACGCGTCGCCACCCTGTTCCTCGCTTACCTGCAGGGCACTGCTGCCGCTGCCGCTGGCATCCCGCAAGCTGCCGGTGGCATCCTATTCCAGTTGTCCGATGATTACAGCACCATCACCTTGCGGCCTTGCATTGCCGTCCAGGTAGAGCGCCAGCCTCACGCCAACGTCGAGCTGTCGCGCCTGGCCTTGCACTTCGTTGTAGCATTCGAGAGCCCCGCCACTACGCCCCTGGCCGCGCGTTCGTGGGTGCTTGCTATCCGCCGGCATCTCTGCGACCAAACTGCGCTCACGGCCTTCATTGACGCCTATGATGCCACCACGCGTACCGGCTGGGATATCCTCAATCTCACCGTCGATAACGATATCGCTCAGTCAGAAGACGAGTCTGAACAAACTCGCGAATATCTCGCGCGCCTCAGCCTCTCGCTCCGCGTTGTACCTGGCATGTAATCACGCGCGCAGTCCACTCCGTCCATCTCGTCCATCTCCCCGCGCTTTTTGACATTCGGAACGGTGCATGCAGGCCTTGTTTCATTCTCATCCCGCCACCACTCAGCTCATGGAGGTCATCGCTCAAAATGAGACCTCTGCCGATTTGGCCCGTACTCCAGGCGGTCCCGTTGAAATCACCGCCTGCCCCATCTCCGCTGCTGCCACTGTCGGCACCTGCACATTGATTCCCGATGGCAGCTCCGCCGGCGCCGTTCGCATCGCTGCCGAAACGGCCGCCAAGCTCATCAGGCCTGCCGCCCTCTGATTTCCTGCGCTTAGCACTTCTTACTTCCCACTCTCCCCCTCATGGCCGCTCCCACTGACATCATCGCCTCGGGCAGTTATCCCCGCCTTAACATCGTCATCTCCACTGCCGATGTCCTCATGGATTCCGTCACGCGGAGCGCCAAGCGTACCGAAGATCTCTTCATCGGTGCGGTGAGCAAGGCTGTCATCATGGCCGATTACAGCAATCCTGTTCTGGAGCTCGCCTTCGTTGGCTTCGTCGCTGCATGGTCCGGCTTCGCTTCTCAGCATCCCGGCACTTCCGTCGCTCTTGCCGATATCCCCGGCTGGCCTTCCGGATCCGGTGCCAACGTCCATGGTTTCGACGGTTCCACCGGTGTCTTCATTTTTGAGGAGCCAAAGTCCAGCGGCAAGCGTGAGCAAAAGCTCACGGACATTGATTTCAACATCAAGCATTATCCCTTCATGGGCAGCGGCAGCTAAAGCCGTTTGCCTGTTTTTCGGTTTATCAGTTCTTCGGTTTCAAGCCGACAAACCGATAAACCGATAAACTTCCCTCAACTTCTTCTATTCTTCTATGTTTCGCCTCCCGCTGGGTAGTTCACGCGAAGTCGCTACTCAAACCACCGCCCTTGCGGCGGCCTTCGCCACCCTGGGCGTCCCTGTCCGTACGCATCGCAAGTTTCGGGTCGGCACCAAAGAAGATCAGGTCACGTTCATTCTCGGTGAATCCGGCGTCCTGGCCAATCGCGAGATCAATACCTCATCTCTCCACGCGCAATATCGCAGTGGCGCCCTGGAGGCTGCAGATCCGCGCCATCCACTGCTGGATTGCCTGCGTGCCCTCCACAATCGCCGCTGCCTGCTAGATTGGATCGCTGTCGGCAATCCCTATCACCTGGCCATAGAAGCCACCTGCGCGCGAACTCGCTACATCGCCGGCGCCCACGTCCAGGCGGCCGCTATCCAGCAATCCGCAATTCAAACCACGGATCTCTCGCTCGCCTCCGCGCTCGGCATCGTCGGCATCCCCATCCTACGCATCGAAGGCTCTGCTCCCTCGCGTCGCTTCACCTTGCCGGCCACGGGCCTCGACATGCGCGGCGTCACCCTCGATGCCTCAGTCATTCAGGCTGGCATTCTCGATGGTACGCTTGCCGGCTCTGAGCCTGAGCATCCCGTTCTCTGGGGCCGTCAAGCCGTGGCCAATTACGACGTGTTGCGCCGCGTCCTCAATGCGGAGCCCACGATGCTCTTTGTCGAGGATGACAAATTCGGCAGCGGCCGTGCCGCCCTCCTTCGTGAAAACCATGCCGGCATCGCCATGGATCATACTCGCCGATTCTTCGCCCGCCGGTGATTCCTAATTCTCAATTCTTCTATGCAAACACTCGACCCTCTATCGCCTGCCCCTCCGCCTTCCGCGCGCCCCGCCATCGGCCCGCAAGCTGCCAGCGCCCCCGTGGCGCCCGTTTCCGTCCCCGCTGGGCTCGTTCTCGGCGGTTCGCTTTATCAAGACGCTGATGCGCCTCCGGATGCCGCTCAAATGCAGGCCTTGCGCGAGCGCGCCTTTAGCGCCCGATTCTCTTTCGCAGGCCATCCGCTGCATCTGTTCGGCAGTGGCCGCAAGAGGCAATTGCTTGATATCCGCGGTGCCATGGGCGCGCCCCCGTTTGGCAGCATCAATGCCCTCCACGGTGATGCCATCCGGCTCCTCTGGCTCTGCCTGCATGACGGTAAAACCCTCGAAGCCATGCAGGCTGGAATCGGCCTGCCTGGCAATGTCCGCATGCCCATCACTGCACGCTTCCAAAATGCCATGGATCGTTGGGCCGATGCCAATGATGAGCTATTGCGGGAGCCTGGCACGCCCGATGATGAAGGTGATTCATCGCCGCTTATTATCGAGCTGTTCCTCGAAATCTGGCAGCAATCCGAAGCCCCGCGCGCCATCTCAGCCTCTCCGGATCTGGAGGCCGAAACCTCGGGAAACTAGCGTGGCCTGTTGGCGAGGCTCAATACATTTTCCTCGTCCATCAGGCCACCGGCCTCAGTCCCTTTGATATCCGCTGGAATCTCTCCCTTGCTGAAGGTCATACTTACGTTCACGCCGGCAACATCTACGAGGGCGCCAACATGCTATGGCCCGAATCTCTCGAAGCTTGGGAAGGCGAACTCGAAACCGCCATCAGTGACTACCGCCAGAACAAGCAACCTCTCCTCATCGACTAACATGAAAACGGGAATTCAATTGATCATGGAAGAACGCGAGCGCCAAATCTCACAAGAGGGCTGGACTCCTGAGCACGATGATCAGCACGTTCATGGTGAGCTAAATCGCGCCGCGCAGCGCTATGCGCAGTTGGCTGCTGTCCAGGTGGTTAATACTGCAATGCCAGGCATGGCGCCCACGGGATGGCCGTGGGAAAGCGCTTGGTGGAAGCCGTCCGAAGATCCTCGCCGGAATCTAGTGAAAGCCGGCGCTTTGATTGCTGCTGAAATCGACCGTCTGAACCGTGCTGTAGGAAAGTAGCGCGGCCTGCCCTCGTCCGTATCGTCCACTCCGGCCATCCCTCTCCCATAGGTCCTATCCGTCCTATCAGTCCTATTCCCTCAGCCCCCGTTGACAACCGTCGCTCCATAGCCCCCTTCGCTCCGCTTCCATGTCAGACGACGCCATCATTCGCATAGGTTACGACAACGCCAAAGTACGCGAGGGCGCGGCCAAAACTCAGGCCGTCATGAATGATTCGGCCAAAAACATCGAATCACGCTTTGCCAAGCTCGGCAATTTCATCGGCGGCGCCGTGCTCGTGGAAAAGGGTCGTGCCGCCCTGGACTATTTTGCCCGCGTTCAGGATCAAGCGGAAAAGCTCAATGCCACCGCCGAAAGCATCCAACACCTCGATATGTTCGGCAAGGCCACCGGCACGGATGCGGAGCAGATTGTAAACTCCTTGCTCAAAATGAACAAGGCGCTCTCAGATCCCGAAAACGACAAGGGGCGCAAGGCTCTCGATGATCTCGGCATCTCCATCCAGGATCTGGTGCGGATGCAGCCAGATCAGGCCATCTCCGCGCTCAATGAAGCCTTCCAGAAAGCTCAGGAAAGCGGCAAGGGTTTCCACGATATCTATGATCTGCTGGGCAAATCCGCCGGCGATATCATCCCGCTTCTACGCATGTCCCGGGAGGAGATGGACAAGCTCTCGTCCACCCCCGTGCTCGGTGATGACAAGGTGAAGCAGCTCCACGACGTGAATGTTCAACTCGGTCTCATGGGCCAGAACATCACCATTGGCGTTGGTGGCGCGCTCGCGGCCATGGGCAAGGGTATTGAGATTTTCAGCCGCAATGTCACCGGCTGCGTTATGACGCTGGCGGAGGTCCCCGGCGTCTGGAAAAAGTCCGGTGATTTCGGTGATTTTTCCGCGCAACTCGATTTGCTCTTTGGCAAGCTTACCGAAGTGAATGAGGCGGTCGCCAAGCCTAAGGTCGCGCCGAATATCATCGACCCCGCGCAATCACGGAAGTCCAAGCTCAAAGACGATAGCGAGTCCTTCCGTGCCGGCAATGAGCTCGCCTTGCTCGAAGCTCGCGCCGGCAAGCATACGAAGCTCACTCAGGAACTCGAAAAGCAGGCGCGTATTCAAGAGAAAGCTTTCGCCCTGCAGCAACAGTTCGACAAAATGACGCCTGAGCAGGCCATGGACATCGCCAAAACGGCTGAACGCATGCGCGACAGGATTGAGCGGCCCGGCGTCATCCGCTCAGATCCGCAGTCCATGGCCGATGCGAAAAAGATGAAGGACGATCCTTTCCACGGCCTCTTTGGTGGCGGCCCCTGGAATCACGGTGGCAAAAAGCAAGCCGGCCTCACGCCTGCCGACATCGCGAAAGGCATGGCCAAAAACCAGAAGCCTCAAGATATGTCCCTCGCCAATCGTGCCGTCTCGGCCCTGGAGAGCATGAAAGCCATCTTCGAAAAATCAGACTAAATCCGCAATGAGCCTCCCCACCGCAATCCTCCCCTATGGCGGCTCCAGTCTCGTGCTGCTGGCTGAGAGTATCCGCGAAAACGCCTTCGCTCTCGACACCGGCAATATCGAGTTTCTCTCCGGCGATGAGTTTGCGCTCGCCACTGGCCAGGCCTGCCCGAATCGTGCCGGCCTCTACATCCGCGATATCAACAAGCGTCGCTCTGGCGTGCGCTGGCACCTTACCTGCGATGTCGAGGGCATCAATGGTGCCAAAACAGAGCGCCACCTGCCGGGCTCGCCCGTCGAGAAAACGAGTGCCGTAGATTGGGATACCGTCAATATCGAGAAGATCACCACCGGCCGCCCCTATACCGCCGGTGTCTTGTATCCCTTCGGCATGGCCATGGCCTGCACGGATGTCTCATACAAGCCCCTCGATGATCACGGGACGTGGAGCATCTGCAGCGCCTCCATCAAGGGCATCAAGAATTTCAAACCTGCCGCGCGTACCATCACCTCCGGCGGTCGCACCATCTCCGGTGATAACATCACCTGGTCACTGGATCCCGGCTGGACAACGGCCCGTGCCGGTGAAGTCCAGCTCTCGGAAGTCACCGTCACGGATGTCACGTTCTCCACCTCGCCTCCCGATACCGCTGCCGTGCCGGGCAACCGCGTTCCGCCCAACACGCCCGGCCTGCGCCAATTCAATGTCTCGATCACCGATGGCCGCCAGTTCTGGCCCAACGGCTGGGTGTACACCGTCGCCGGTGAGCAGCTCCTCAATTACACCGTTTGGAAGATCACCGAAACCTACCGCTGGCAGTATCGCGTGCTGCCCAAATAGGCGCCCTCTTCCCCGAACCAACAAACCGACAAACCGATAAACCGATAAACTTCCCCGCCCATGCCCGGTATCTATCCATTCGCGGAACTCGTGAAGCGCCCCGCCGGCGACAAGGGTATCTTCGTTCGTGTTGGCGGATTCTACCGCCGGATGAAAGCCATATTCTCCGATTTCGAGCTCACCGCCACCGGTGCCACCTGGAGCAACAAGCCGCCGAATGGCCTCCATCTCGACATTGAGGGCTCTGATTCGCTGCCGTTCGCCTGGCGTATGCAAGCCTCAGCTGATGGTATTACCATCACGCCTGGCTTCGTGCTGCTGCAGGCGCCTATTTTCACCCCGGATCTGCCCTCCACCGGCTTCTTTGTCCCCGCCATCAATTCCGTTTCTCTCGATGCTGAGGTACCCCCTGTTCTCGCCATCAGTTCACTCGGTGATACCTTCATCGTGCTGGAATGCGTGATCTCCGCCGCTGACGGCTCGCCGCTGAATCTTCCCTGGCAGATCAAGGCATATTACAATACCCCGCCCACCGATACGCCGCTCGTCCGCAGTTACAACGGGTCGGCTGGACAGAATGGCACCCTGCATCTGCCTTTGGCAAAGTTCACCAATGGCCTGCAAACTGTTCAAGGTTTCCTTGGCCGTCCTGTCAGTGTCACATGGTGGTATAACACGGTGATTTTCTCATGAGTACGCCCATGGGTGCCGTCATCGCTGAGTTCGCTCAGGATATGTCTCAGGCGCCCTCATCGGCACGGGTCGGCATCAGTTGGGATGGCGATGGATTTCGCGGCATGGTGCAAATCACCGAAATTGATTTCAGCCTCAATGTTGTTATCGACGGCTTTTTCAGTGCCAATTACAGCGCCACTGGAGCGCCTCAACTCTCGTTTCTGGAAGAGATTCCGCCGGATATCATAGGCGGCACTCCAACGCTCAATGTGACTCCGGTGCCTCCTGGTGAGCTGTCCCCCCTCTACGGCGTTCCTCCCCTTTCTGCCGGCCCCGATGTGGATGGTCTCGGGGTCGTTACCAATCTGGCTTATGCCATCCCTCTCAATGCCGTCTGGTCGGGCACTGATGGCAGCGGCTCGGCTATCGGATGGCTGCTTCTCTTTCCAGGTAGGTTGTTGTTCGGTTTCCCCGTGTTTGGCTTCGCATCGTTTTTTGGAGTGCCCGGGCCAAAGGTTGAAATGTCTTGGAATGAGCGTGGCTTTCTCGCCGCCGGTGGCAGCGGCTTCGACTCCTCAACTTTCCTGGCCTCCGATATCACCTTTACCCCCTGGCCCTGACAGCGGTGCCGCTGCCTGGCCATAGGTCCTATCGGTCCTATTCGTCCTATCGGTCCTATCTCCCCGCCTCTGCACCGATTCACTCTTCTTTGACACTCTCGTGTCATCGTGGATTTCTTTTTCAATTCCCCGCTCAATCAGCTCGTCAACGGTTTTGGGGCCAATGTCCCGTTGTCGAGCAGTTTCATTCCTCCCGCCGTGCGCGGCTCGCCCGTCCCGGTGCGGTTCATCCCGTTCACTGGCATTGGCAGTACAGCGCTGCCGTTCGCGCTGCCGGCCTCGTATGATTTGCGACTCACCGCCAAGCTGGCCAGCGAATCGGGCGATGATCCGACGGCCATCCTCAGCGCCAGCGGTTTCCTTTACGACCCTGTCACCGGCATCTATTCGGGACTGTTGGACACCGGTACCGTGCAGGTCGTGCAAGCCTTCGTGGGTGCCTCGCTGGTGAACGCGCAAGCCGCCTCGTATGCGCCGGTGGCCACCGATGTCACGAAGCTCATCACCGTCGCCACGGCCGGGGCCTCGAACATCACCCTGCCGCTGGATGCCGTCATTGCGCCTGGCACTCCTGCTCCGAAGCTCTGGCTGATGGCCACGGGCGCCGGCCCTGTGACCGTCCTGGTCGCGGCCACGATGAATGCCCTCGTGCTGTCTGGCCTCACTACGGCCGTCTTAACGCCTGGTGTGCCTGTGCTGGCGATCAAAACGGCCGCAAATACTTGGACTCTCAGCGTGCCACCTGAGGTTGCCTCCATCAACCTCAATGCCGAATGGTCGTATGCGGATATCACCATCACGCCGCTGCGTTACCAGCGCATTCCCGCCTTCGTCCTGCAGGTGTCCAATTGGATTTTCAACGGCGGCGAGGGCAGTCCTGCCAATACTGGCGACCCCTCCGCCTACGCCCTCGCTGCCACCGTCGCGGCAGAGGTCACGCGCGCCACGGCCGCCGAATCCTCTCTCGGCACGGCCATCACCACTGCTGTCGGCGCTGAGGCCACCGCGCGCACCAATGCCATCAATGCGGCCATCGGCACGGAAGTCACCAATCGCAACAGTGCCGTTGCCACTGAGTCCACGCGCGCCGGCAATGCCGAAGGCCTCCTTCTGCCAAAGCTCGCATCTATCACTGCCCTTGTGGATGGCAGTAATAATCCTCTCGCGGCCTATACACTCGCCACCGGTACCGCATTCACGCGCCTGCAGGCGGCTTACGCTGGCCCGTTTGCCCTTACGGTCCCGCTCAACAGTGTTATCCCGCTTGCTGTGGGGTCATGGTGGGCGCTTGATCGCCAGATCGGCGGAGGTACGACTATCACCCCTGTCGCCGGCGTCACGCTCAACGCTCTTGATGGCGTGCTCGCCGTGGCCGCGAATGACGCCGGGTTGAGCGCCGTCCTCGTCAAGACGGCCATCAATACCTGGCAGGTCGTTATAGTGCGGCCGCCCATCGCCTACGAGGTCGAACGCGCCGTGCGTCTCAACTCCCTTGCTGATGTTACTGTCAGCGCTGCCACGGTGCCGATCAACCTGGCCAATGGCACGCACTTAAAGCTCCCGTTCGGTGCCTTCGCGACGCGCAAACTCGGCAATCCCACCAATCGCATCGGCGCTGGTTCCGAAGGCTGGCTCATCATTAAGCAAGATGCTTCGGGCGCGCGCCTGCTGACATTCGATACGCTCTACGTTCTGCCTACCGCAATCACTCTCAATGCCGGCGCCAATGCTTATACCGTCCTGCGCTGGTTTGATGACGGCACCAACATCTACGTCACGAAAGCCGCTTAACAATCATGTTTAATATCTGGGTAGATACCATTTCCGGCGTCGTTACCAACGCCAACACGGACGGCACCTATGGTGCGACCAATGCCGTCGCCCTCGCTGCCCCTGTCGGCCTTCCTGTGCCTCTCATCGTTAATTTTCACACTGATGGTACCCCCGTCAATCTGGACATCAACAGTGCCTTCATCCTGGTCGGCAAAGACGGCACGATCACCGGCACGGGTGCTCTAAGCGCCGCGTCCTTCACTGGCGTTCCACTTGTGTATCTCGCATCAAGCAGCGGTGCTGGTGCCATTGGCACTATTATTGACGGTGCTACGAATAAGTTCGAGCTCGTGCTTCGCCTGCAGAGCAATCCGCTTGCCACCGTCATCGGCAACCGCGTTAGCATGGTGCTCGACCTCCAGCTCGTCTGGATAAATCCTGGTGTTCCTGATGGCCGTCGCAGCCTGGTATTCCCTCTCACTCTGAGTAATTCCGTAGCTCAGAACTCCGATGTCGCCCCTGCCGCTACCGGCCTCGGTCCCCGTAATTTCCAATGGATAAGCCCGTATGCAGGCCTGCTTAATGCCGTGGGCATTAGCGCCTGGGATACCATTCAGGATGCCGTGGCAGGCTGGGGCTTTGAGACGGAAGCCATGGACGCCACTTTCTTTTTCGATTTTGCACCCACCCCGGCCGATCTCGCAATTGATCCCAACATCACCGGCTCCCTCCGCTTTATTGGTCCTCCTCAGGCGTGCGTCGGCAACATCACCGCCGGCCTCGGACTGCACATCACACTCCAGGATATTACCGTTGCCAGCGTCGCCTTCTCCGGTGGCGCTGGTGCGACATCTCAGCTCACACTTCTCGGCAGCGCTGCTGTCACTGGTGATGTCACCTTCGCTGCCGCCGATGGCGTGGTGGGCGATGCCGGCATTGATGGCCCCAACGGTGGCACTGGCCCTACTGTCGGCGCTCCAGGTACCGCTGGCACCTCGCTTGCCAGTTCCATCACTGGCGATGGCTGTATTACCGGCAACGTCGCGGTATCTGGTGGGGCCGGCGGCAATGGTGGCGTTGGTGGCAACGGCGATCCTAGCACCATCTCCACCACTGGCGGCTCTGGTGCTACTGGTGGCGATGGGGGTGCCATGGGAACACTCACACTTACCATCGCTCAGAGTCTCCAGATCGCCGGTACTGTCACTCTCGCGCAGCCCGCAACGGCTTTAGGTGGCACCGGCGGTGCAGCCGGTGCCGACACCTTTAGCATGGGTACCGGCTCCGTGGGTGCCGATGGATCTAACGGTAGTGTCATCACTGCTGTTCTCAGCCTGCAGCCCATTCGCACCCTCGGTGGAGTGGCACTCTCCAATCTCCATTCTCACCTGCCCACCGCTGCGCCCACCGGCACGCTGCAGTTTTTCAATGACAACGGCATCGCCAAAATCATCGACGATGCCAGCGTAGTTAGGATCATCGAAACCGGCGATACGAATGTGGCCGCCACCATCCACGATGCTGCGAGCAAAACGACGCCCGTCGATGCCGACGAGCTAGGGCTCGTGGATTCCGCCGCCTCGAATGTCTTGAAAAAGCTCACATGGGCGAACCTCAAGGCCACGCTCAAGACGTATTTCGACGGCATTTATAGCACGTTCAATGGTGCCTATTCGAGCCTTTCCGGAAAGCCCACGCTCGGCACCGCCGCCGCCCTCGATGTCGGCACAACCGCAAGCCATGTCGTGCAGCTCGACGGGAGCGCCAAGCTTCCCGCCGTCGATGGCTCGCAGCTCACCGGCATTACTGGCGGCGGCGGTGTAATAGTGGGAACCGGCACTGTGCAAGGTTACACTGTGGCGGATGCACCCGCTACTTCACCCAATGATATTACCATCACTTGCGGGAACAGTCCCGATGGGTCTGAAGGCGGATCGGTGAACGGTGTATCATTTGATGGGTTTAATGGTGCCCACGTTGGCGATCCAACGGGCACCGCCGCCGCCCTTGCGTCTGCGATCACTAGCCTTTCTTTGTCAGGCATCACGGCCACGACGCTGTTTTCAACTTATGTTGTGATTAGCAATTCCAACACTGGCGCGGCGGCTGAATTAAATGTGGTGGTATCCGGTCCCGGTCTTTCTGGCGGCGGTGACAACTTCGGGACTGATGACGTGCCGGCCCATGGCGATATTGACAGTGTATTACCCGTGATTGCGGCGATTACTGGCAAAACATTGTTGCCCGTCGCGCTTCTGGCGCAAACCGTCGGCGGCACGGGCCTAAGCGGTTGCACTGTTTCTTTGAAATGGTCTGGCGGTGCGACCATTTGCCCGCCGCTTGATATGTCGAGCGGGAGCGCCGTCTATGACCTGGCCAGTAGCGGCGCGGCCATATCCGACCTCATCGCCGCGCATGTCGGCGAGAGCATCGTTATTGCCATCAACGGAACCGTGCCTATGGGCGGCATTGCTTCGGTTATGGTCGCCGCAATCCCTGTTTAAACCTGCAACGATATGTCCAATACAACCATACCTCTCACCCTTTCGCTTACCCCCGAACAACTCGACGCGGTGACTGCCGCCGTGGCCGCCGCCAACGCTGCCGCCGTGGCGGGATCGCCGCCAACGACGGCGCATGCCTACCTGACCGGCATTGTGACCGCCAAAATAAACGCCCTGGTGCAAGCCGCTTATCAGGCCAGCGTGGCGGCTCTCGGCACTGCCGCCGCCGGTCTGGACTACGAACACCGGAAAGCCCTCATTGCCACCGTCAAAGCTGCCATTCCATCTGCCTGATACAATCAATCCAGTCTCTCCCAACGCATGACCTCCGAAGGCCTCCTCATCACCGCCATCACTGCTGTTGTCAGCGCCCTATGCTACGTCTGCAACCTGCTCTGGCAACGCAGCGGGGAGTGCGAAAAAGACCGCCGGGAGATGCGGACGCAGATTGATGCCCTCAATCGCGCCAGCGGCCTCGCTGATGGCACTCTCCAGGCCTACCAGCGCTGCCACGTCGATGAGTGTCCGTTCCGCCCTGGTGATGAGCAGGGGCCGCCGAAACGTATCGCTGCCCACTCATCCCTCGACCCTTGTTGAGCTATGACTCTCGCTGATTTCATCGCCTGGCTCGTCATCACCGGCATCGCCATCCCGCTCATCGCGCGCCACTGGCCAAAGTAGCCATCACGCTCCGCCGTGATGAGCCCGCCAGTTTTGACACCTGGCAACGATTGCATGAAAACCAAATCGTTCTCCATCCTATCGCTTCTTCTCCTCGCCGTTTTCGCCATCGGCCTCATCTCCTGCAGCGCCGCGAAAAAGGCCGGTGCGGATATCACTGCAGGCCTCGGTAAAATCGGTCCCGCCCTGGGGCTTACGCCGGCCGCGCAAGCCAAGGTCAAGGTCACTCTGGAAAACGACGCCCTATCCGGCCTCGCGGATCTCGCCCTCCTCAAGCCCTCCTCAATGAAGGACGATGCCGCCAAGGCCATTGATGATGTCGCCGCGCAAGTGCAAGGCAACAGTACCAGCAAGGTCGTGGTGGCCATCACTGCCGGCGGCCGCAAGGCGTTGGCGGATTACCTGGCTGGCGACAGTGCCGCCAAGGATCTCACGGATGCCGGGCTTGCCGCTCTCGCTGCGCTCACGGCTCCCGCCGCTCCTGCCGCTCCCGTTACTCCCTGACTGCCGGGCAAAGCGGCCTCTAGTGCCGAACCTTTGCACATCATCCTCACGATTGATCAGCCTCCAAAAAGCACTCTCGAAATCGTCCTCAACGCCCTCGGCGGCGTCCTCGCCAAAGTCATTCCGTTTTAATCCCTGCATTCAATGAAAACGAAATCTTCATGGAAAACCACCCTCGGCGGCTCCCTTCTCGCCGCCGGTCCTCTGCTCCATCCCATCCTTCCTCCTGATTGGCAGTGGGTATCCGCCGCCTGCATGAGTATCGGCGGCCTCATCGTAGGCCTCGCCGCTCGCGACAACAATGTCAGTAGCGAACAGGCGGGTATCAAATAGCTCGCAACCTCCCCTCATCCCTGCGGCCGCTGATTGCGAAATCAGCGGCCGCTTCATTTTGACACAACGCCTCAGACCTCAGTCAAGATCCACAATCCATCCATCCCCTCATCAAATGAACAAAGGTCTCATCGCTAAATTCGTCTGCATCGCTGCCGCCCTCAATGCCTACGGCGGAGAAGAAGTGGAGTTCATCCCCGTCTATGCGGATGACGGCCCGAACAAGGCATGGTCGCAAGCCTCGCCAAGCGGGTCGCTCAAAATGATGATCACCAATCCCGCTGCTCAAGGCCAATTGGTCGTGGGCAAGGAATACATGATCAATATCTCGGAAGCTGCTCCCGAAGCTGCTCCCGAAGGTGCCCCCGCTGGCGACGCTGCCCCCGCTGGTGACGCTGTCTAACCTGGCATAGTTCTCAGCTCCTACGGCCGCCGGATCCTCGTGATCTGGCGGCCGTTTTGCGTTGACATGCCGTATGGCGCATGACTCCCTTTTCCACCACCGGCAAATGCAGCACCTTCGGCGGCCCCAAAGACACCGGCGTAGGCGTTCACGAAGATCTGGCGCTCTATGAGGTTGGCCAGCTTCATGCCGCCCCTCCCGGCCTGTTCCTGCCGCAACAGCCCGCCGGCACGACGGGCACCGCGCGCCGGCTCAATCCTGCGGCCTATTATTGCGCCATGCGCTGGGCTTATGCCGATAGCATGCGAAGCACGCTCAAGCCCGGCCTCGGTGTCTGCCTGTCTGTCACCACGTCCCGCGCCTGGTTATTGCAAAACCCCATACTCGTGAGCAATCCCAAACGTCCCGATTTGAAGCCCATCAAGGTTTATGGAGTCGATTGGGGCCCTAATTCCGATACCGGCCGCATCATCGACCTTTCGCCCGGCGTCGCTGCCGCCCTCGGTGTCGAGACCAATGGCCAGGTCACTGTAACCATCGCGTCATGATCGTTGTCGATGAACTGGTGCCATGCCTGCCGAATCGGCAGTGGCGCCACAATCAATCCTGCCACCTCACCTGCGGCCCCGGGGAGGTGGATGAGCTGCACGCCTTCGCGCTGTCCATCGGCCTCCGCCGCTCATGGTTTCAGCCCCGCAAGGAATGCCCCCATTACGATCTCACCAAAGGCATGCGCGCTCAAGCCGTGGCCGCCGGTGCCGTCCAGGTGGACAGATTGGAACTCGTGGCCATCATGCACGCCTGGCGCCAATCAAATTCCGAAACGCGTACCGTAGGCGTTCCGCAATTGGAGCTAGCCCTTGTAAATCAATGATCCCGGGCGTGTTCGATTCCTGTCGGGGATACTTGTCTAGGCACCGGGTTCTTGGGCCAGTTCAACGTCATCCTCTGCAAGGGACGGTTCCTGGGCGGCAACGGCCGGCTTAAGGGTGGCGTAAAGTGCCAGACCAGTGAAGAGCAGACCGCCGACAAAGTTGCCGAGCGTGACGGGAATCTGGTTCCACAGCCACCAATCGCTAAAGCTGACTTTCGCCCCGAACAGCATGCCGGCGGGAATCAGGAACATATTGACGACCGAATGCTCGAAGCCTTGGGCAAAGAAGATGAAAATGGGCAGCCATGCCGCCGCGATCTTGCCGATGGTCGAGGAGGAGGTCATGGCCAGCACCACGCCCAGACACACCATCCAATTGCACAGGATGGCCTTGGTGAAGACGGTCAGCATGCCTGCCCCGCCGTGGGCGGCGTAGCCGGCGGTTTTGGCGATGGCAAGGGCGACGATCTTATCCCCGACCGGGCCTGGCGCCACCTGTCCTGCCATGGAAAGCGCGATCCAGAAGAGCACCGCATAGGCGACGCTGCCCAGCAGATTGCCCAGAAACACCCAGGAGAAACTCGCCAGCACCCGGCCGGGCGGGACTTTCCCATACAGTGACGCCAGTGGCAGCAGGGCAAAGTTTCCGGTCACAAGCTCAAGACCCAGCAGAACGATGATGACGAGGCCGACGGGGAAAATCATGGCTCCGACGGGAGGGACGCTTTGCAGCCCCACGCCAATAGCGAGACTGGTGGAGACCCCGAGTATCGCTCCGGCAAGGGCGCCCCGGATGAGCAAGTCTTTGACTGGTAGCCTGGCTTTGCTGGCCCCGGATTGGAGCATGGTTTGGGCGACTTCAGCAGGTTTGATATAGTCCATGGATGCGAGGGTGGGTCGGAGAAATTCTGGATCGCGGAAACCCGGCGAGGAGTTGTCGGAGCACGCCGATATCAGCAGTGGCAGTGCCAACGCCCTGCCAAATGCGTGAACGCTGCGAGTGTTTTTGCAGGCTCCCGATGAATGCCATTCATGGTGCACGGGCAGGCACACCGCTGGGTGCCTGCCCTGCTCCTCACTTTTCGCGCTGCCGGGCCTGGAAGCGCACTTCCTTTTCGACGCCCAACGGCAGGTAGAACTTGGGCAGTTCCTGGTCCAGTTGATCGAGGCGGATCCACTCGCGTTAGAGGTTGACGACCAGACCGGCGGTCTGCGGGATGAAGCTGTAGTAGTGTTTCATCAGCATGGACTCGGCAGTTTCAAAGTTCTTGCGGCGGATCAGGAAGGCGATGTGGGCCTGAATGATTTCGGTATTGGGCTTCTGGGTTTTTTGCATCTGCTGATCGGCCATATCATACAGCTCGCCAGCCCAACCGGAGTAGAGTTTCGCTGTGCGATGGATAGTGAAAGCCGCAACCGCATGTTCGGCTCAGGCCTCGTCCTGATCAGTGGTCGGAGCTGTTAGCTGGCAGTTATTGCGGGGGCCGCTTATTGTATCTGCACTATAGCGCAGATACGCCAACGGTTCGCACCTCCAATTGGCAGCGCAGATGCTTGACGGGCTGCAGAAATTTTGGCATGTTTCTCCGCATAAAGCGAATATATCCACTTCCCCTCATAAGGCGAATATGCCCATTAGTCATGCCGTTGGTGGCCTGCATTGCTGCGGTTACAGCCACAGCACTTGTGGCACGGAGTCGCAAGGCACAGGTGCCCGTCAAAAATCTTGTTCAGCTCCCCTATATCGAGGAACTAAAGGCCAAGGCAGAGCAAGGAGATGCTCAGGCGCAGTGTAACTTGGCGGAAGCCTATGCTTTGGGTAAAGGCGTGGTCAAGGACGACGTAGAGAAGGCGAAGTGGTATCGCAACGCAGCATACCAGGGAAACGAGGCGGCGCAGTACGCATTAGGGTGCGCATATAGTCATGGTGAAGGTGTTCCCAAAGACGCTATAGAGGCGGTGAAGTGGTGGCTTAGGTCTGCTCACCAAGGGGATTTGTTTTCGGCGCAGTCCAGCCTGGGTTGCGCTTATTACAAAGGCGAAGGTGTTGCCAAAGATCAATTGGAGGCGGTGAAATGGTGGCGCAAAGCTGCAGAGCAGGGGGATAGTAAATCACAGTATGATATGGGACATGTCTATGAGTATGGAGAGGGCGTGCCCAAGGACATGGTGGAGGCTTACAAGTGGTACAACTTGAGCGCGGCGACGGGGATTGAAACTGCAAAGCAAGGGCGGGCGCGGCTAGAGTCCCAAATGACGTCCGAACAAATCGCAGAGGCGCAAAAACTGTCCCGCGAATTCAATCCACGCAAGCAGCTGCTCGCTGACCATTCAGGTCACCGCGCTGGTGACAATTTCTGAAATCCTTCGCTTTCTCGAACTCCCCATGCCGCTGTATAAGGCAGACCTGAAGAAATCATTCCGGAACGGGCTATTGATTTGGCATCCTGACCGTATCACAAGGAATAACAGTCTCCGGGCCAAGGCGAGGGAGCGAATCCGGTCAATCACTGAAGCATACGCCTTGCTTTCCCGCGCCATGGCCAACGAGGCGGAGCGCCGGTGGCCGGGTGGTTGTGCGGGTGAGGACAGTCTATAATGCTCTTGCTGTAGCTCGCCCACACTCAATCGGGGCGGGCGGCCCTGTGGTGCCGCTGGTAACCTCACGTGTAGAGCGGCAGGATAGGGAGCCGGTCGAGGCGTGTAGGCGTTGAACTTTGAAAAACATTGGGAAACCTTGCCGGGGCCGGCGGCTACAGGATCGGGGTGTCAAGGCGACCGGAGCCGGGAAAAATCAGCGGGACCGTCAATTTCCCGGTTGCTGGTGCCGGGCCTGGAATCGCACTTCCTTTTCCACGCCCAATGGCAGGTAGAACTTGGGCAGTTCCTGGTCCAGTTGATCGAGGCGGTTCCACTCGCGATAGAGGTTGACGACCAGACCGGCAGTCTGGGGGATGAAACTGTAGTAGTGTTTCATCAGCATGGACTCGGCGGTTTCAAAGTTCTTGCGGCGGATGAGGAAGGCGATGTGGGCCTGAATGATTTCGGTGTTGGGCTTCTGGGTTTTTTGCATCTGCTGATCGGCCAGATTATACAGCTCGCCGGCCCAGCCGGGGTGACCGGCGCTCTCGAAAGCTTCGGCCCACTCCGTGGTCTTCGAACCGCCGGGAAAGGGCATGCGGACGATTTCCGCGTACAACTCTCGCAGGCGGATTTCTTCTTTCATGGCTCCGGCCACCTTCGCAGCGATGGGCAGCAGCTTGGTTTGCAGTCCTGCCGGGATGCTGCGGAGGGCTTCGCAGGCTGACCAGGCCCAGTCGGAGCGACCATGCTGGAGCAGGGTAGCGGCGGCGAGCTCGAGGCAGGGGCGGTCTTTCTCCCCGGCCCTTGCCCAGGCGGAGGTCAGTTCCGCGGGCAGGGCAGAGCCGTGCAGTTGCGGCGCTAGTGCGCACAGGGCGAGAGCGGCAAGCGCGGGGTCCCTGCTGCTGCGGGTTTCGGCACGCAAGACGGCGATCCATTGGTCCGCCGCCGGGGTGCGGGCTTCGTCCACGAGCCAGCCGGTCATGCGTTGCAGCGACTCCCGCTTGCGGCCGCCGGTGCGGAACAGCGCGGAAATCTGGGCGCGGCCCGCCACCGGGTTCCAGGTCTTGTCGAGGGCCAGAAAACGCAGCTGCTCCAGGCGCAGAACGAAGCGCTCATCGCCGCCCTTGATCGCGCGTTCGGCCTGGGTGAGGAAATTAAGCGCCTCGGCGGGGCGGTTTGCGGCACGCAATTGTTCGGTGATGGCGAGCACGATTTCGGGTGATTTCTTGTCCACTGCGAGGCTCATCAGCTCGCGCACCTCCTCCCACTTGCCGGCGGTGGCGGCGACTTGCACGCGCAGTTGCAGGGCTTGGACGCGGGTTTCATCGAGAGCATCCTTGACCGGCAGGTCGCGCAGCACGGCGAGCGCCCGCTCATGCTCGCCCTTGGCCTCGAGGAGGCGGGCGCGATGGAGCTCGGTCTCGGGCTCCACGGGAAACGGTTCGTCAGGGGTGCCATTCACCAATGCGTTGTGCGCCTGGTCCCAGGCCAGGGAGGCCCCGGCAAGGTCGCCCATGTGCTCCAGCAGCAGCGCGAGCTCATGGGCATAGGGCACTTCGTGGGCGATGCGGCCTTTCAGCACGTGGCTGAAACCCTCGGGGTGCCAGGCCAGCTGGCGCAGGCGATCCACATCGAATTCCAGGGCGAGGAAGCGCGCGTGCTTTTCGCGTAGCACCTCGTCGCCGATGCCTTGCGGCTTGTACAGCGGATCACGGCCGAACAGGCTTTCCACGTATTCGCGGCCCGGCCGCGGCTCCCAGGACTGCTCGCAGACGCGGATGAAATACTCGGCATACAGGTTGTTTGTCGGGGCGCGGCCGGGGAGCTGTTTATAGATGTCGATGCATTCGCGCACCAAGCCGTTCACCTCCAGTTCGCGGCCCAGTTCGGTGAGTGTCTCGACGGCATCCTCCTCGTGCAGGTCGACGGAGCCAAGGTGCTCGCGCACCAGCCGCCTGCGGTTGGGGAAGTTCGTTTCACGCATCTGGTGCACAAGCCGGGTGCTGCGCCAGAGGCTGAAGGTGTCGCTGGTTTTGGGACCCAGCTGCACGCTGCCAATCTGCCCGGCCAGATAGTCATCGACGGATGCAATGACATCGCCCAGGCCCTGCTGCGCCAGGATGGCGCCCACCATGCGCAGGTCCTCCCAGTAGGTGCGCAAGAAATTCGCTTCCTCCGTGCGCACGGAACCCTGGGGCATCAGCCCGCCATAAGGAATGCCGAAGGTGCGGGCGCTGAGGAAGCTGCCGCCGATGTATCGCTGCATGCTCTCTTGCGCCGGTTCTGCCGCGCCCGCCAGCCCCTCCACTGCGGCACGGCGCATGAGGGTGAGTGGCGAGGAGGGGGTGGCCCGCAGCTTGTCGAGCGCCTGCTTGAGCATGCTGTCACGCTCCTGCGGAGTCCGTGCAAGCCGGTGCAGGGCGACGACGCTGAGGAGAAACGGGTCTTCAACCTCGCCGCTATAACCTCCGGGTTGCGGATCCTGGGCGAGCACTTCATGGAGGTACTGGCGCTGGCGGTCCCATTGCTCCGCGGATTGTGCGAAGCTGGCGAGCACGAAGGTATAGTAGCGCCACATGTCCGGAGATCCGCTGCGGATGCATTCCACCAAGGTGATGGCTTCATCATAGCGCTGGCGGTCCTGCAGGCGGCGCACGATGTCCAGCATCGCGGTCGGGTGCAGCAGGTGCGAGTTTCCCAGCACCGCGAGCTCGGCCGGGGCATAGCTGAAGCGGTCCCATTCTGCAAGCATGCCGCAGGCACACTGCAGCAGGCGCTTGCGCTGCTGCTGCTTCTCACCGCCAATCTTCGGCACCTCGATCCAGTCCAGCGCCTTGCGCATGCCTTGTGCCCGGACGGTGAGCCACGCATAGACGAACTGCAGTTCAATGCTTTCGGCCTCGCCGATGCTGAGAGCGATGAGCATTTGGAACTCCTCGTTCGCGCCAGCGTGAAACAGCGCCCACAATTTTTCCACCGGTGGCGCCTGATCATTACTTGTCCAGTTCCTCACCCATTTCTTGAGGGGTTCGTCACTGCCGTGCCGGCGCAGCAGTTTCGCAAGTTCCTCAATGCCACGCAGCCGGACCAGTGAAGGGTCGTCGGGCAGTTCTGCAAGCTCGGGGCGCGGCACGCTGAGGAAGCTGCGCAGACGGTCCTGTTCGGGCTTCTCGAGGCCGTGCAATTCATCCATAAGGCCCGTTAGTTCGGTGAGTGAGGCGGCGCCGGGCTTGCGCTCATCGGTCAGGGGAAACGGCCAGCGGTCCGGGGGCAGGGCGCGCAATGAGTTCCTGGACTGCGTCTTGGCCAGCAGATCGCGCAGGTGCTTTTCGGCGGCGGGTTCATCTGCCACGGCGATGCATTTGAGCGCCAGCCGCAGGGTGCTGCGCGCATCCCAGGAGCGCACGCGCTGAATTTGCTCGTACACGCGCCGCTCGGCTTCATCTTGACCCGTTTCCTTGTAATATTGAGCGAGATCCTCCAGCGCCGTGGCGTCCTGCGAGAGCCGGTTCTCCAACTGCCTGCGCACCTTGTCAGCCTCGGCTATTTGAAACGTTTGTTCCAAAAGCTGGATGAGCTGTCGCGACTCATTGGCGAGCTCTTTGGGTGGGGCGGAGGCCGCGATTTGTTTCTGAAAATAGATCGCTGATTTCAGGTCGTTCACGGCCAGTGCCGCGGTACGCAGCTGGTCCAGCGAAAACGGGGTGTCAGGCGAGGTATAATACGCCTGCTTCATGGAAGCGAAGGCCTTCACGGCGTCGCCGCGCTTCTCGAACACCGCGGCCAGGGCTTCATGGAAAAAGCCGTCGAACGGGTGCCGGCGGGTGCGTTCGATCACGCGCTTCTCCACCAGCTTCAGCCGGTTCTGCAGGACGTCCGGCGCGACATCGCCGCCGCTGGCATCGGACCACCCAAGCCGGTCCAGGAAACGCTTGAAGGCTTCGCGACGCCGCTTGATGTCGGTCTCCGCCTCGACAATCGAGACCTCGGTTTCGACGTATTCGGCAAGCTTGTTGGATTTCAGCAGCAGATCGGCATAGCGCTCGCGCAAGGGGGTGCCGCCGTTGCCGGGCGTGTGCGAAATCGCCTCGCGCCACAGCGCCAGCGCCGTCTCCGGCTTGCGCAGCAGCTGATGGCATTGGGTGAGCGCTTCGAGCACGTTCGCGTTGTCAGGCTGTTCCTTGAGCGCGCGCTCCAGGGGTTTAACCGCGAGGTCGGGCTGATTGTCGGCCAGGTTTTGCTCGGCCAGCCGCAGCAGGTACTGAACGCGGTTGGCCGGATCGCTTTCGACGAGGGTGCGCAGCAAGCGGTGCGACAGCAGGCGGTTCTCGTCGCTGATGCCTATGTCCAGAATGAGCCGCTGCAGTTCCACCGGCAGTGTCTGTGGAGCCCTGGCTTGAGGGCAACACAGAATTTTGTGCAGCAACACGTAGCAGTCATCAGTGCGCTCACTGTGGAAGGCCCACCATAGGCCGCGGGTGTGCTCTCGCTCGTTGGCTGCGGGCTGTTTGGCCTCGGAGATGATCCGTGTGGCATATTCAATCAGTGCGCCAGGAAACTGTGTTCGCGCCTTGCTCTCCGCCGGTTCATCGGAGCCGAATCCCTGGCCGGTCATGAAGGCCGGGAGCTGGAAACCAGTCGAAGTCGCCGCTGATTTCTTCACCACTTTTTCGGTGCGGTCGCCCTGCAGGATGGAGAACAGCCGGTCATCAATCTCTGCCGTCTCCTCGGTGGTCTTGCTTTGCCTGTGGGCGGCTTCAAGTTGTTGGACGGCTTCCGCCGGCTTGCCGGCTTCGGCCAGCAAATCAGCGAGGCGGACCAGATCCTCGCGCATGCCACCGGAGTTCACCACGGCCTCTTTTTGCAAGGCCAGGGCCTCCCCGCTGGCACCGCCCGTGGCAAGAAACTGCGCGGCATCACTCATCCGGCGGGCTGTTTCCTTGAGGGTGGGCGAATTCATTGCATAGCTGTGCAATACGAGGACCGCTGCTTCCATGCGGTCACGCGTTCGATAAAACGTCGCGAGTTCAAAGGCGGGTTCGGGCTTGCCCGGGTCGCGCTGGACACGTCGTTTCAGCAGGGTCTCGACGATGGCGTCCAGCGAGCGTTCCTGCGCGAAAATGAGCAGAAGCTTTTCCGTATCGGCATCAAGTGTGCGGGAGTCAATCAGCTTGGTGAGCCGGGCTATGGCTTCGCTTTGATGCCCCTGGCGCAGATCTGCCTCGGCGCGCATCTGGACGAGCGCTGGGATTTGGAAGCTGGTGCCACTGAGCTTTTCATCGAGCAGCCGGGCTGCCTCTGCCGCTCCATCGTGATCGAGCAGTGAGCGTACAAGCTCCCAGCGATACTGGTCATTGTTTGGTGCGGCCTTGACGAGTTCGCGCAGCGCCGCCACGCGTTCGTCAGGATCCACGGTCAGCTTATAGAAGCGCCCCAGATCATAGAGCGCCTGCTCAGTGGGTTGCTGGCGGTAAGTGTTGCGCAACTGGTTGCGCAATTCGTCGAGCCCGCCGAACTGCTCATGCAGCCGCACGAGCCGCTGGAAAAATCCGGCGTAACGGGTGTCGCGAAAGTCCAGCATGGAGAGTCCGGCACGCAGGGTCTGATCTGCCTTGGCAAACTGGTCGCCGTGCTCATACACACGTGCGAGGTCGAACAGCGCATCGAGCTTTTTCTGCGGGTTGTCCTGATGGGTCAATGTTTCCAGGAAGCTTGCGGCGCGCTCCGGATGGCCGGCTCGCAGCATCAGTTGTGCGACGTTGCGGGCGAGGTTCATGTCCAGGGGCTTCAGTTTGGCAGCCGCCTCCCATGCCGTGGTCGCCTCATCCGGCCTGTCGCCAGCCAGAGCCAGGTTGCCCAGAGCCATCCATGTCTCGACTTTTGCGGGATCGGTGTCGGGCAGGGCGCTGGCGAGCTTTTGCAGCAACCCGAGGGCACCGGCGGAATCGCCCAGCTCATTGGCGACGTCGGCGCGAGCCCTGGTCGCCAGCACGTTTCCGGGGTCAAGGTTCAACACGCCATCGTAAAGGGCCGCCGCCCGCCGCAGGTCGCCGCTCTTGCGCACGAGGTGGGCTTCTACCAGGAGCACCGCGGGATGTTTGGAGGTGGCGGCCTGCGCATGAATGTTGTCCAGCAGCAGCTTCGTGGCATCGCGCTTCTGGTAAAGAGCCCATAGCAAATCGACCACGCGCCCATATTCAGGACGGTCCACCAGCAGCGACAGGTACTCATTTGCCATCCGCGTGTCGCGTTCCACCCACACGGCGGCCGGCTCGCCCAGGGCTGAAGTGGCGATCCACAACGCTGCAAGCAGCGTGAGACATGAGTGCTGGCTGTTCGACATCGTGCGCCTCCCTGGCTGGGCTCCATGATGGCGTCCGTTCACGGGTGAGGCAACTGAGTTCCCTCGCGTGCGCGGGCAGAACAGCGATTGAATTCCCGGCGCTTTGAGGTAGGGTAAATAATTCATGACGACTCAACGCTGGTTTTTCTTTTCCCTGGCTGCCATTGTCGCAGGGCTGGCCTCCTGCACCGGACCAGTTCCCAGTGAGAAGGATCTGGATCGTGCTTACCAGCAATCCCAGTCGATGGCGCAGCAGGAGATTGCCGCGCTGGACCTGCGCCGTGCGCGCGGTCAGATTTCCGCGGCTGACTTTGTGGAGCAGAAAGGCATCCTTATGAGCGACGTGGCGGCGCGCGCCAACGACATGGTGCTGACGCAGCATTCGCTGGTGGAATCGCGGCGCAAGGCGGTGGGCCTGCCAACGCCAGGGAATCCGCAAAACATCGTTGTTCCCCAGGCGGGCAGCCTCGCCACCGGCAGCTCCCAGAAGCGTTTCAATGACGCGGACTCGACCGGTTTTGGAGCGGGCCCGCAGACTGCCGTTCAGGAACTTTCCGGGGGCTATACGCCAGGCGGCGGGGTCAGGGGTGCCCAGGCTGGCCAAGGCAGGGCGTTCTGACGCCGATGACCGCCCCGATCATTCGCGGCATTCCGAGTTAGGCGTTCACTCCCCGGCAAGGCCGCGGATGGTTCATGCCCTGGCGTGGACCTGTACGTTCCAGGGGCAACCGGGTGCGGATGGCGGAACGAAAAACCCCCGGAAGCCACAAGACTTCCGAGGGTTTGGCAGGTGGGAGGCTGTCGCCTTCGACTATTGGGCCGCTTCAGCCGCTTCAGCCTCTTCAAAGGCGCAGTCGTGCTTTTCCGACACGGGATCGACTTCCTCGATCACGGCGTGTTCCTTGAGGAACTCGACGGCGTTTTCAAGCAGCAGATCGTCGCGCAGGCGGTCAACCATGCCTGACTTCTTCGCTTCGCCGAGGAACTTTTTGAAGGGCATTTTGCTGCGTGCGGCCCAGCTGGCCAGGGCGTAGCTGAGCTGCTGATCGCTGACCTGGATGTTTTCCTTTTTGGCCACTTCTTCGAGAATGAAGCTGACCTTTACGTTCTGCCGTGCCTGCTGGGTGGCCGCATTGACGATCTCATCCTGATGCTTCAGGATCTCCTCATGCTCCATGCCGTTTTTGGCGGCACGGGCGGCCATGTCATTGGTGCGGCGCTGGGCTTCGCGTTCCACGACTTCCTGGGGCAGTTCGAAATCCAGGTTGTCGTGCAGGAAGCCAAGCACCTGATTGGCGCGGGCCTGCTCACGGGCCTGCTCGCGGCGTTGGCGGAGGTTGTCGGCCACTTCTTTGCGCAGGGTTTCCACGGTGCCACCCTCGCCCAGGGCGGCAACAGCGAACGCATCGTCCAGTTCAGGCACCTTTTTCTGCTTCACGGCGAGGCACTCGATGGCGAATTCGATGCTCTTGCCTTGCAGGACTTCGTTATGGAAGTCGGCGGCCACGGCGATGGTGAGGGTGCGCGACTCACCAGCCTTGATGCCAAGGAGGCCGGCATAGAAGCCGGGCAGGAAGTCTTCTTCCTCCGCAAGCAGGAACCAGTTGCCTTCGATTTTGCGGAAGTGCACCGGCAGTTCGGGATGGGTTTCTTCCAGCCGCTGGCCGTCCAGGCTGCAAGTGTAGTTGAGCACCACGGCATCGCCCAGCACGGCGGCGCTGTCCACGTCGTCAAATGTTTGCTGGCGCTCGCGCAGGTGGTAAATTTCGTGCTCCACGTCGTGATCGGTGACATCGATCCGCTCCAGTTTCACCGGGATGCCCTTGTATTCCGGCAGTTCAAATTTCGGCGAGGTGAGCACATCGGCGGTAAAGCTGAAGGTGCCGTCCTTGTCGAGCTTGGTGTCTTTCACTGAAAGCACTTGCAGCACCACCATGTCTTCCTTTTCGATGGCTTCGCGGCAACCCTTGTTGATGAGCTGGCTCTGCAGTTCGCTGTCAATGGTGTCCTTGTAGCGCTGGGCAATCACCGCCGGAGGCGTCTTGCCTGGGCGATAGCCGGGCACTCGCGCGACGCTGGCATAGTGCCGGGTGATTTCCGCGCGTTGTTTTTTGACCGTGTCGGCAGTGACCTCCACATGGAGGGCGGCGCGGCAGTTGGGTTGATGTTCGACGTTGATGTTCATAAATCTCGATCTAGTGAAGGGTGCCCTTTACACCCGGTGCACGGTGCGTCGCAGCCAGTTGCGGGGGAAAGGGGGGCGGATGCTAGGACAGGTTGCCGCTTTTGACAATCGCAGATCGCGACTCCGTAAAACAGTGAAAATTTTCCAGAGATTTGAAGTTTGGCTCCTGCTACTGCTCACGGCGGGGGCGATGGCGTGGGTTTTCAAGCCTTCTCCCTCGGAAGAGGACCGCCCGGCCGGCTCCACAGCGACCTCCGGCAGCGACCCTGTGGAGACCCCGATGGCGGTGCATCGCCTGAGTCTGGAGCGCGATCATGACTATGCCCGCCTGGACATCGACGTGCGGCTGACCAACAGGCACCCGAAAAAACTCCAGCTTGTGCAACCTTCCATCAAGCTCGTTGCCGGTAGCGGCCGCTTGGTGCCTGAGTTTTTTCTGCCCATGGAGCCGCCGCCGGCGATTGCCGCCAAAACCACGGCCGACGTGCGCCTGCGCTACTGGCTGAAAAAAGCCGATCTATCTGGCCGGCTCACCCTGAATTTCGAGGATCAGCTCATCGAACTGAAATCTGCCCGACCGTTTGACCTGGAAAAACTCAAAAATGGAGAGCCGAAATCGTTTGGGGCAGGGGATTGGGGGATGTGAGGCCGTTCTTCAGCGATCCGCCCCCCGGGAGAGTGGCTACCGGGTGAGTTTCACGGCGGTGCCGTATGCCAGCACCTCGGTCACGCCAGGGGAAAACTCGGTGGCATCAAAACGCATGGCGACGATCGCATTCGCCCCCAGTTGCTGCGCATGCTCCACCATTCGATCATACGCCATCTGCCGCGCCTGGTCGCACATCTGTTCAAACTGCCCGATGTTGCCGCCAAAGAGGGTCCGTATCTGGCCGACGAAGGTGCCGACGATGTTGTTGCTGCGCACGACAATACCCCGGACCACCCCAAGGTGGTTGCTGACCGTGGAGCCGTCGATTTGATTGGAAGTGGTGACGATCATAAAGTGTCTGGGTGGGGGGTTAGAGGATGCCGCCGCCTAGGAACAGGCGCAAAATGGCGACGATACCAACGGCGATGTTGATGGTAAGACCGATTTTCCGTTCGCAAAAAGCGCCAAACGCCACGCCCACCACACAGCCGAGGAGCACGCCCCACTGCACCCAGCCAAGGAAGGGCAGGAGGCCAGGAGCCATGAGCGTTGCGCAGACAACACCGATGAGGACCGAAAGAAACTGGAACATCGCCTCATACCAGCGCCGACAGCCGCGAAAGGCAATGATAATTAGGGCCCAAAATTCGAAAGCCTCACCTTGTTGTTCCACGGACTGCGAGTACTCTGACATACCCTTAAAGACATGTCGGCAGCCCCTCGTCAATTCCCCGCAACGCTCACCCCGGCTTGCATCAGTGTTTTCATTGTGGCACTGGTTTTGAGTTCATGCGCCCATCACTTGCCGCCGCCCCCTCCGCCGCCTCCACCGGTTGCCGCGGCGAAGCCAAAGCCCAAGCCGCTCTATGAGTGGAACGCGGAACTGGCCGCCAGCACCAAGGGACCGGTCTCAATAAAGATCGTTGTCGATGAACAGAAGGCCCATGTTTACAAGGGCAAAACCGAGATCGGTTGGACGACCGTGGCTTCTGGCATTCACAAGTACCCTACGCCAGTGGGAAGTTTCAAGATTTTGGAGCGGGTGGAAGACAAGCATTCCAATCTCTACGGCAAGATTTACGACAAGGCCGGCAAGGTGGTGGTGAGTGATGCACGGGTGGGACGTGACGAAATTCCCGAAGGCGGGCACTTTGAAGGCGCGCACATGGCCTACTGGATGCGGGTGACTGATGACGGAGTGGGCATGCACATGGGGCCTATTCCTCATCCCGGCAGTCGCGCGTCCCATGGCTGCATCCGCCTGCCGCGCGAAGCGGCGAAGCACCTGTTCGAGACCGTTTCGGTGGGCACCCCCGTCGCCATTATTGGTGCCTACGAGCCGCCGCCGAAATTTGACAAGCCTGTGCCGAAACCCAAAGTCGAGGTCAAGAAGGCCGTGGAAGCACAGCCTGATGCCCATGCGGCAGCCGCCGCGCCGGCTCCTGCGCCTCCGCATGCTTTGCCTGCCACGGATGACAAGGCGGGGGCTCCCCCTGCCCGGCAGTGATTGGCAATTATCCAGGTTAGGAGCTTGCGAAGCGGCTGATTTCCTCGCATTTTGCACTCTTTCACAAGCCCCGCCCATCATGGTCCGTAAAATCGTCCGCTATCCAGCCACCGTCCTCCGTGCCAAGTGTCGCACCGTCTCCGGCATCACCGACGTGCACCGCAAACTTGCCGCGGACATGCTTGAAACCATGCATGAGGAGCGCGGCGTGGGTCTGGCCGCACCGCAGGTGGGCGAAGACGTGCAACTTGCGGTGATCGACGTCTCGCACAATCCGCAGAGCGTCACCTCGTTCAGGATCAATGGCGAAGACAAGGTCATGGTGGAGCATATGCCATTGGTGATCATCAATCCAAAAATCGAGCTGGGCAAAGCCAAGGTCACAGACGAAGAGGGGTGCCTGAGCTTTCCTGAGCTGCGCGGCCAGATCCGCCGTTCAGAGGAAGTAAAAGTGAGCTTTCAGACGCTCGACGGCGAGAGCGTCGTCATCGAGAGCGATGGACTGCTCTCACGCGCCTTTCAGCACGAGATTGATCACCTCAACGGCATTTTGTTCATCGACCGCATGTCAGCCGCCGCCAAGGTGGGCCTGAAACGCAAGCTGAAGCGTTACATGGAAGACTGGGCGGAAGAGGACGCGGCTGAAAAGTAGGAGGCCGGAGATTCAAGACTACAAGATACAAGATCTGAGCGCCCCTGCATCCTGCGTCTTCTGATCTTGAATCTTGTGTCTTAAAGTCTTGCATCTCTCCGCCCTATTTCCCTTGCCACGTCGCATGCATTGGTCTTTATGCAGCGCAACATGGCCGTCGTCACCCTGGGTCTCGTGCAAAGCCGCGCTTACGCCACCAAGGCGGAGAGCATGGAGCGCCACGTCGCGCTCATTCGCGCGGCCGCCGCGCGTGGCGCGCAGATCGTGTGCCTGCAGGAACTGTTCCTGACCGAGTACTTTTGCAAAGGCGAGGATGTGGACCGCTTTGACCTGGCGGAGGCGGTCCCGGGCCCCACCACGCAAGCCCTTTGCCCTCTGGCCAAGGAACTGGGGGTGGTGATCATCGCCTCGCTGTTCGAAAAACGCGGCCCCGGCCTCTACCACAACACCGCAGCCATCATCGACGCCGATGGCAGCTACATGGGCAAGTACCGCAAGAGCCACATCCCGGAAGATCCTGGCTTCAACGAAAAGTTCTATTTTACCCCTGGCGACACCGGCTACCCGGTCTGGAACACCCGGTTTGGCCGTATCGGCGTGCTCATCTGCTGGGACCAATGGTACCCCGAGGCTGCGCGTCTGGCGGCCCTGGCCGGCGCCGAAATCTTGTTCTATCCCACTGCGATCGGATGGCTGAAGAGCGAAAAAGCCGAACTGGGCCAGGCCCAGCACTGTGCCTGGGAGACCGTGCAGCGCGGCCACGCCGTGGCCAACGGCTGCTACGTTGCCGCCGTGAACCGCGTGGGACACGAGGAAGAGAGCGAGTTTTGGGGGCAGACCTTCGTGGCCAATCCGTATGGCGAAATCACCGCCAAAGCTTCTGTCGATTCGGAAGAAGTTTTAGTTGTGCCATGCGATCTTAAGGGCGTTGAAGACTTCCGGCGCATATGGCCATTTTTCCGCGATCGTCGCATTGACACGTATGCCCCTCTGACCAAACGCTACCTTGATGAGTAAATATCCCGAAAACTATCGCCTGCCCGCTGAATTCGAGCCCCAGGAAGCCACGTGGCTTTCCTGGCCAGCGAACAAAGAGAGCTGCCCCAAGACCTATCTCCGCTTGCAGGACAAGTTTGGCGAGATCGCCTCGAACCTGGCCCGCTACCAGCGGGTGCGCATCTGCGCCCCTGCTAACATGCACATGGGCATCAAACTCTCCATTGCCGACAACGAGGGCGACCTGAGCCAGGTGGACATCTATGACCACGCGACCAACGATGTGTGGGCGCGCGACCACGGCCCGATTTTCATCAAGCACAACGAGACGGGCAAGGTGGCGGTCACCCATTGGAAGTTCAACGCCTGGGGCGGCAAGTTCCCGCCCTTCGACCAGGACGCGCTGGTGCCCGAGAAGGCCGCCGAGTGGCTCAAGATGGAGCGCTTCACTTCCGACCTCGTGCTCGAAGGCGGCGCCATCGAATGTAACGGTGCCGGTGTGCTCATCACCACCGAGGCCGTCATGCTCGATCCCAAGCGCAACCCCGGCAAGACCAAGGCTGACATCGAGACTGAACTGAAAAAAATGTTCGGGCTCAAGAGCGTGTTCTGGCTCAACAAGGGCATCGAAGGCGATGACACCGGCGGCCATGTGGACGACATGGTGCGCTGGGTGCGCGAAGATGCCGTGCTCTGCATGGTCGAATCCAAGGAGAACGACGCCAACTACAGGATCCTCAAGGAGAACCGCGAGCGTCTCAATGATTTGCGCACGGCCGATGGCGGCAAGGTCGAGATCATCGAACTTGAGATGCCCAATGCCATGGAAGTGAAGGACTGGCGCCTGGACCGCCTGCCCGCCAGCTATGCCAACTTCATGCTCGCAAACAACGCCCTGCTCCTGCCCACCTTCAAACAGAAGAAGAAGGATGCGATTGCTGAAGAAGTGATCTGTGACCTCTTCCCCGGCCGTGAATTGACCACATACGACGGCAAGGATTTCATCATGGAGGGTGGCGCTCTGCACTGCATCTCCATGCATCAACCCAAGTAACGTTTTTGCTGGCCATGCGCCGCTTTCCGGCCCCCTTCACCGCGCTGCTTCGGGAGCGCGCGGTGTCCGGGGGCCTTCTGTTGGCCGGCGCGGTCCTGATCATCGCCAATGCCCTGGGCGTGAAGCTCTGGCATTGCGCTTTCCTGGAAGTGACCGGCAGACCGTGCCCGGGTTGCGGGCTCACGCGGGGCCTGACCGCCCTCTGCCATGGCGAGGTGATGCATTCGATGAAATGGCACCCCTTTTCCCCGGTGTTCGCCCTCGGTGGCGTGATCATGCTGGTCTCCTCGATCCTCCCGGCACCTTCTAGGGAGCGTCTCACCGGACTTGTGCAAGGCATTGAGGAACATACTGGCGTCACCCTCTGGCTGCTCACGGCGCTCATGGTTTTTGGCGGATGGCGGATGGCGCGGGGAGAGATGTTCCTCTGGTAACGTGGCGGCCCAGGCCTGACGGCAACAATGCCGAACCGTGGGCTGCGGACCCGCTTTCAGGTCTTCTGTCTTTTGTCTTGAAGTCTTCTGTCCCCGAAAAAAGTACGGGCCGGAGTTGCCTCCGGCCCGCCGTTGTCCTGTTGGTGTTGAGAGTCAAAGAACTGTCCCGCCTCCCGAGCAGGGCAGCGCTTGCAGACGCCACAGGATAATGTGGTCAGCGAAGGGGCGGGGGATGTTCAAAAAAAACCAAGGGGCGTCCTTTGTTCTACGTCTATCTGTACTGTCCCTTCTGCCCGTATGCGCGACTACCTCCAGCTTCACCTTGTCATCCTTGCCTGGGGGTTCACTGCCATCCTGGGCAAGCTCATTACCCTTCCGCCGCTGGATGTCACCGTCTGGCGTACCGGGCTGGCTGCTGCGGGATTCGCGGTGGTGGCGCTGGCGACGGGCCGGAGCCTGCGGGTCACGCGCGGCGAGGCGCTGAAGCTTCTCGGCACTGGCTGGATCATTGGCTGGCACTGGGTGCTGTTCTTTCTCGCGGCGCGGTTGAGCACGGCCTCCGTTTGCCTGGCCGCGATGCCCACCTGCATGCTGTGGTGCTCCCTCATTGAGCCTTGGATCAATGGCAGGCGCCGCTGGCACTTGGGGGAGCTGCTCGCCGGAACCGTCATGGTGGGGGCGGTCTGGCTCATCTATCAGGTGGAACTGCGCTACTGGCTGGGCCTCACGGTGGGTCTGGTCTCTGCGCTGCTTGCCGCCTTCTTCGCGGTGATCAACAAGCAGCTCACCCACCGCCATTCCTTCACCACTTTGTGCTTCTATCAGATGGTCGGAGCTTTCGCGGCCTGTATTGTCACCCTGCCGTTCTTTTCCCATCGCCTGCTCGCTATGCTGCCCGGCGGTGCGGATGTGGGGTGGCTGCTGGTGCTGTCATTTGTTTGCACGGTGGCCGCCTACGCCGGCTATGTCGATGTCCTGCGGCGCATGTCCGTGTTCACGGTCAATGTGGTCTATAACCTCGAGCCCGTGTACGGCATCGTGCTTGCGGCGCTGGTGTTTGGCGACACCGAGAAGATGAGCGGCGGGTTCTACGCGGGGGCGTTGATCATCATCGGCGCGGTGCTGCTCATGCCTCTCGTCAGCAGACCCGAGCCAGTGCCGTAAAGACCGGGTGTCCGATTCATCCCATTTCTTGTCTGACACACCTTTTCGTTCCCATCCGTATTCCTCGGCCTCATCATGAAAACTCTGCTCTTCGCCCTTGCTCTCGCATCCTCGCTCCAGGCCGGGCAGCTTATCACCTGGAAACGCATCCAGCTGACCGACAAATTTTACGCCGAAGGCGCGACTTTCGCGGACGTCAACAACGATGGGAAGATGGACATCATCAGCGGCCCCTACTGGTACGAAGGGCCGGACTGGAAGACGAAGCATGCGTTCTATGCGCCGAAGGAGTTCAGCATCAACGGCTACTCCGACAACTTCTTCGCCTACGCCTATGACTTCAATGGCGACGGCTGGAAGGACATATTGGTGCTCGGCTTCCCAGGCAAGGAAGCGCGCCTCTACATGAATCCTGGCAAATTCGGCACAGACGAGCCCTGGGCGACGAGCATCGTTGCGGATGTGGTCGATAACGAATCACCCACGTTCACCGACATCACCGGCGACGGCAAACCAGAGATCGTGTGCAGCACGGGCGGGAAGCTGGGCTATTTCGAACCGGACTGGAGCAAGCCCACCGAGAAGTGGAAATTCGTGGCGGTTTCCGACGACCAAAAGATGGGCAAGTTTACCCATGGTCTCGGGGTGGGGGATGTGAACGGCGACGGCAAGATGGACCTCCTGGAAGCACGCCACTGGTGGGAGCATACCGACACCGGCTTGTGGAAACAGCACACCTTCGCACCGGGCATTGGCGGCGGGGCGCAGATGTTTGCCTATGACTTCGATGGCGATGGCCGCAACGATGTCTTCACCAGCTTGCAAGCGCATCGCTATGGCGTCTCCGTCTTTCTCAATCATGCCGGCAACGAGGGCGCGCAATGGGAGAAGCGCATGCTGGCAAGCGAGCAGCCGTACGACAACGATTACGGCATCGTCTTCTCTCAGCCGCACGCCTCCTGCCTCGCCGACGTCAACGGCGATGGCGTCCAGGACATCATCGTCGGAAAGCGCTATTGGGCCCACAACGGCCATGATCCTGATGAGCGCAGCGCCCGCGTGATCTACTGGTATGAAACCAAACGCCTGCCCGGCGGCAAGGTGGACTTTATTCCGCACCTCATTGATGCCAACAGCGGTGTGGGCACGGATGTTCAGGCGGGCGATGTCAATGGCGACGGGCTGGTGGATGTCGTCGTGGGCAACAAGGCCGGCGTTTTTGTGCTGCTGCAGCAGCGCGAGGAAGTCAGCGCTGCGACCGCCGCGCAGATGGAACCGAAGAAAATGTATGGTCCCGGACTGATGCCGCAGAAGGACTACGCGCACGGTCAGACGCCGAAGGAGGCCGTCAAGGCCATGCAGCTCCCTGCTGGCTTCAAAGCCGAACTCATCGCCGGAGAGCCTGAACTCGTGCAACCCATCGCCATGTGTTGGGATGAGCGCGGACGCTTGTGGGTGGTGGAGGGCATGAGCTATCCGCAGCCGCGCGCACCGGGCGCCGGCAAGGACCGCATCCTCATTTTTGAAGACACCAAGGGCAATGGCACCTTCGACAAGCGCACGGTCTTCGCCGAAGGCCTCAGCCTCGTCAGCGGCATTGAAGTCGGCTTCGGCGGTGTCTGGGTAGGCGCTGCCCCCTACCTCATGTTCATCGCCGACAAGGATCGCGATGACAAACCCGATGTCACGCCCGTGCCCCATCCGGTGCCCGGCCTGAGCTTCCCGGCGGAGATCCTCCTCGATGGCTGGGGCTCGCAGGACACCCACGAGACCTTGAACAGCTTCATTTGGGGCCCTGATGGCTGGCTCTACGGCTGCCAGGGCGTCTTCACCTATTCCAACGTCGGCAAGCCCGGCGCGCCCGACAGCGAACGCGCGCCGCTCAACTGCTGCGTCTGGCGCTACCATCCCGTGCGCCATCAGTTCGAAGTCTTCGCCCATGGCACCAGCAATCCATGGGGCCTGGACTACGACCAGAACGGCGAGTTCTTCGTCACCGCCTGCGTGATTCCACATCTGTATCACATCGTCCCAGGTGCGCGCTACCAGCGCCAGGGCGGCCAGCACTTCAACCCTTACACGTATGAGGACATCAAGACCATCGCCGACCACGCGCATTACGCCGGCAACATCCGCGACAATGCCCATTGGGGTACCCGCGATTCCGGCAGCATCGTGGGGGACGATACCAATGCCGACGGCGGCGGTCATGCCCACTGCGGTCTCGCCATCTACCAGAGCAGCCAGTTCCCCGCCACCTACCGCAATCAGCTCATCTTCGGCAACCTGCACGGCCACCGGCTGGTAACCGATTACCTCGATCCCCACGGCTCCACATACATGGGCAAGCACGGCAGCGACTTCATGCGCAGCAATGACATGAACTTTATTCCCGTGACCCAGAAGGTGGGGCCGGATGGCGCCCTCTACGTCAGCGACTGGAGTGATAAGCAGGTCTGCCATCGCGGCAGCAGCGCCGTGGAGCTTTGGGATCGCAGCAATGGGCGCATTTTCCGGATCAGCTATGCCGGAGAGCAAGGGAGCGTGGGCACTCCTGCCCGCAATCAAAAAGACGGCGGCGAAGCCGGAGTCTCCTCTGTAGCTGGGGTCTTCGACCCCGGAGGCGCAGGACAAGCTTCCAAGCCCAATGGCCCATCCCCAACATCCGCCAGTACAAAATCCATCGGCGGATCAAAATCATCCGTCTCCGGGGTCACAGACCCCAGCTACAGAATCCCGAAGGCCCCGTTCGACCTTTGGAAGGAAAGCGATGAGACTTTAGTGCGCCTCGCCGTGCAGACGGATAACGAGTGGTTTGCACGAATGGCGCGGCGGGTGTTGCGGGATCGGGTCGCTGCGGACGGAACAAAGGACATGGTCGATGAAGACAAGGTCTCATCTAACGGCAGACGATATGACGTGGGAGAAAGGTTGCTCCGGCTCAGCAGCCAACCTCTTGCTCCAGCTTCCATGCTCCGCGTACGGTGGGTTGAGGAATCAATTCGATACATTCAAACAGGCGATCTCAAAAACTTGGGCGGCGAACCTCAAGAGTCGATTCGCGCGTGGCTTGTCAGGTGCATCGGAAACGAACCCGTTGGTCTTGCTCACCGAAAGGAAGAATTTTCCAAGGATGATCCATTTCATGGCAAATCCACCGGCATCTGGTTTGAAGACCTCGAACATGATCTGATCGTGCTGGCCACAAAAGAACCGTCGGCAGTGGTTCGTCGTGAACTCGCTTCTTTGCTTCAGAAACTACCTGTCCCGAAACGAGGAGCCATAGCCTCCGCCCTCCTCAAGCACGGCGAAGACAAAGAAGACCCCTACATCCCGCTGCTGATCTGGTACGGCATCGAACCTCTCGTCGGCGCAGATCCCAAGGCCGGACTTGAACTCGCCAAGCTGTCGAAGCTCGACAAGGTCACCGGCTTTATCTACCGCCGCCTGGGGGCGGAGGAAGCCGGGCGCACGGGCCTGATCACGCTGGCTGCCGAATCGAAAGACCCGGCGCAGCGGGAGACTCTTCTGCACACGGTGATTGAAGCCGCGCGAGCGGGGAACAAGATTGTCATGCCGGGCGACTGGGCGGCCCTGAAGGGCAAGCTGGGCGATGCACCAGCAGTCACCGAACTCGAAGCCTTCATGGGCGTGCCCGAAGCGAAACAGACCTTCCGCGCCCAGCTCGCGAACAAGTCGTTGCCCGCCGCTCAACGCGAGGCCGCGCTCAGCCTGCTGCTGCACGTGCGCGACAGTGAGACGGCATCGCTGCTGCAAGCCATCATCCGTTCCGATGACAAATCGCTGAGCCATCGCGCGGTGCAAGGTCTGGCCACCTTGGCGCATCCCGGCACTCCGGCCCTGCTCATTGAGAAACTCGCCAGTTTCGATGCGCCGACCAAGAACGAAGCCATCAATACGTTAGCCACCACTGTCGCCGGCGCCAGGCTCCTGCTTGGAGCGGTGAAGGCGAAGCAGGTGCCCCTGACGATGCTTTCGCCCTTCCTGGCCCGGCAGATGGATGCGCTCAAGGACGCCCAGGTGACGGCCTTGCTCAAAGAGGTCTGGGGCGACCTCAACGCCCCGAAGGCCGACTTGCCGGAGCGCAAGGCGAAGTTCCGCGCCATCCTCACAGCCGCCGCGCTGGCCAAGACCGATCCGGCCAAGGGCAAGCTGGTCTTCATGGGCATCTGCGGCCAGTGCCACAAGCTCTTCGGCGAAGGCCAGAACGTGGGCCCCGACCTCACCGGTTCCAACCGCGCGAACCTCGATTACCTGCTCGACAACGTGCTTGATCCCAACGCGGTGATCGGCAAAGCCTACCAGCTCAACATCTTCGAGCTCAAGGACGGCCGCATTACCAGCGGCGTCGTCAAAGAGGAAACACCCGCTGCCTATCGCATTGCCATGCCCGGCGGATTCGAGCAGACCCTGACCGTGGCCGAAGTGAAGAAGCGCACCATCTCCAAGGTCAGCACCATGCCCGAAGGCATCTTCGAAGCCTTGCCTCAGGAGCAGCTCATCCAGCTCGTGGCCTATCTGCAGTCACACGCAAGCGGACCCGCCAAAGGCGGGCCTGCCGTCAAAGTGCCAGGCGCACTCGAAGGCGAGGAACTTAAGGTGATCGAGGTCAAAGGCGGCAACACCAAGGTGCAAGGCATGGGCGGCTTTGGCAATGCATGGAGCGGCGGCAAGCATCTCTGGTGGACGGGTGCCAGGCCGGGCTCCACGCTCACGCTGGAACTTCCCGTGGCCGACAAAGGCAAATACGCGCTCACGGCCGCTCTCACCAAAGCGAAAGACTATGGCATCATTGACGTGTCATTGGACGGCAAGCCGGTGGCCACAGATTACGACGGCTTCAACGGCCCACAGGTCATTCACAGTGGCGAACTCGACTGGGGCGCACACGACCTGGACAAGGGTGCGCACAAGCTGGTCTTCACCATCAAAGGTGCGAACCCCGAGGCCGTGAAGTCCTTCATGGTGGGGTTGGACTACGTGCGGCTGGAGAAGAAGTGAGGCCGTTGCAGTCTCCACCAAGCCAAGCAAAGCGCGCTAGCGTTCTGGAGTGCGCGCGATTTATCGCCGCTTTGGCTGGGCTGGTGGACTGTGTCTAGACAACGAGTGCCAGCGGAGGGCAAGGTCTTGGGCGTGGCGAAGCTGCGGTGATACTTATACAGTGTGCGACGTAGCCAAAGCGGTGATGAATCACGCGCGCTCCAGAACGCTTCGCACACACAAGTGTCGTCTGCCGCAACTTGACTCGGCTTGCAGCAAACGACCTCACCGCCACTCATGCCGCGGATACCTCCCCTTCAATTCCTTCCTGACAGCCGGATAGCCCTCTTTCCAGAACCGGCCCAGGTCGCCGGTGGTCTGGATGGGCCTCTGGGCGGGTGACAACAGATGCACCACCACCGTGATGCGGCCGCCAGCCACCTTGGGATTCTCATTCACGTCATAGAGCTGCTGCAAAATGACGCTCACACTGGGCTGCTGCTTCTCGTCGTAAATAATGCGGGCTGTCTTGCCGTTCTTTAGTGAGATGCGTTCGGGCGCGTATTTGTCGAGCATCTCGCGCTGCATGTGGCTGAGCCACTGGTGCAGTGCCCCATCGGCGGGCTTGTCCCTGAGCTGCTTGTAGCTGGTGCAGCCCTGGCAGACCTGCTCGATGAGCAGCGGGCGGTCCTCCTCGGTGATGGGAGGAATCTCAAGTTCAGGCATCCACTTCGAAAGGCAGTTGACCCGTGCGATAAACTGCTCGGCGCGGTCGCCCCAGCCTTCAAGCTTGAGCCGGCCGGCGATGACCTCCCTGGCTAACAGGGAAGCCGCAGCATTGGCATCTGGCTCACCGCGTTCCCGGCTTTCGAGCACGAGATCGCGGAAGCGGGTCTCCTCGCGGTTGGTCACGCGTCGGGTGATGGGGTCGTAGCTCGCGGCCTGCCCTTTGGTCAGGTCCTCGGGGTAGATCTCGCGCAGCCACGCTTCCTCGATGCGGGTGACATTGTTGAGCTGCACCTGCAATGCCTTGCCCTGGACCTCGATGGCCTCGGCGGCGACCAGCAGCCTTGGTGTCTTGATGTGCGGGTCCTTGAGGTGGCCGCGATTGCCGCCAGTGAGGTTGTACACCCGGCTGCCGGGACTGGTTTCGCAGCCGACATGATCACTGAAGGCCGCCAGCAGCGTCTTTGCCAGGGCGCTGGCGTCCTCTGCGTCGCGCTCATTCTTGAGGCCGATGCGGTGGCACAGGCGCAGAAATTGATCCGCTGTGCGGGAAGCCTCCTGGGCGGCGCGCGCATGGATGCCCAGCGGATGGCAGGACCCGACATCGAAGCGCAGTTGTGCGGCGTGATGGTAGGCACGCAGTTGCGCCTGAAACTCACTGACATCGTCGTTCTGCCAGAAGTCTTCGTTGCCGCGGTGCGACTGCTTCATCGTCGCGGTGAGCACTTCGCGGCCCTGGGCGATGGCGGCGCAAATGGCGGCCTCTTCAAGGCATCCCTGCTCGGCGGCGGCCAGCAGCATGCGCGCAAGGCGGGGTTCCAGCGGGAAAGCCGCCATCTTCAAGCCGAGGCGGGTCACGTGGTCTTCGTGGTCGATCGCGCCGAGATCGTGGAGCAGGCGCTCGGCGCGTTTCAAGGACTGCTCTGGCGGCACTTCAAACCATTCGATGTTCAATCCTGCCTTGCCGGAGGCCACTCGTGTGGCGAGCACCGTCTCGCTTAATTCCAGGCGGTAAATTTCCGGGGCATCGCTCTCAGCCCGGTGATGGTGTTCACGCTCCGGCCATAGTCGCACGGCGATCCCCGGCCCAAGCCGGCCCGCGCGGCCGGCCCGCTGCTCAGCAGAGGCGCGGCTGATCTTCTGCACGGTGAGCGTGTTGATGCCACGCCGCGCATCATAGGCCGCCACCCGCGCCTGCCCGGCATCTATCACGGCCTTCACGCCCTCGATGGTGAGGGAGGTTTCGGCGACGTTGGTGCTGACGATGATGCGCCGCTGGCTGCTGGGTGTCACCGCTTCATCCTGCTGCTGCGGAGTGAGTTCGCCATGCAGCGGCAGGACGCGGTAGCCTTTGGCAAATGAACGTCCGCTGATCGCCGTCATGGTCTTGCGGATCTCATGGCCGCCCGCCATGAAGACGAGCATGTCGCCATCGAAGCCCGGGGATCGCGCCAGATCCTCGCAAGCCCGCGCCGCCTGGTCCCACACCGCCTCCTCGTAGCCGATTTTGGTCTTCTGCGGGGCCTGATAACGGATCTCCACGGGGAAGGTGCGGCCTGCGGATTCGAAGAGTTGGGCGGGGTGCAGGAAGTCCACCAGTGGTCCGGGCACCAGCGTGGCGGACATGACGATGATCTTTAGGTCAGGGCGGCGCGAGCGTTGCAGCGCCCGCGCCCAGGCAAGGCAGAGATCACCATCGAGGTGGCGCTCGTGGAATTCATCAATGATGAGGCATCCGACCTTTTTGAGGTCGGGATCCTCCAGCAGCAGACGCAGGAAGACGCCTTCCGTCACGTAGAGCAGCCGGGTGTCCTTGCTGCTGACGTTGTCGAAGCGCACCTGATAGCCCACCTCTTCGCCGAGCCGGCCACCGCGTTCTTTGGCCACCCGTTGCCCAAGCATGCGGGCGGCAATGCGCCGGGGTTGCAGCACGTACACGCGTTTGTCACCCAGCACGCCCGAGTCCAGCACGAATTTGGGGACCTGCGTGGACTTGCCGGAGCCGGTGGGTGCTTTGATGATGAGGTTGGGCAGAGCGGGATCGCGCAGCGCCGCAGTGAGCGAATCGCGCAATTCGTGGATGGGGAGTGAGTCAGGAGCTGGCACGGCGAAGAATGGAATGACGCACCGTAGATGGAAAAGCCAAAGTGCCAACATGCGCGTCTGCTGCCGATAGCGAAGCACAACTCGCCATCGCAGCAGAGGTTGGAGTCAAGCGTTCACCCGATCACCCTTGAACGTGGCCGTGAATGGCCATGGGCGAGGCATTGTCCACAGCCGGGGTAATCGCGTGAACGCTTGACTCCAACCATGGCCGCCAAGTCTGTCGCGAAGCCGGTGCGTTTGCCGCATTCCAAATCAATGCAATGATTGACGCCCCCTGGGTTTTCGTATGTGTTCGGTGCATGCACACGCTCCGAATTCTCCCCCTGGCTCTCGCCCTGGTCTCCACCTCATTTGCGGACGTTCACAGCGAAGCCAACTATGATGAAGCCAAAGTAGGCACTTTCACCCTGCCTCCGCTGCTCACCGCGGCGGATGGATCAAAAGCCACCAGCAGCGATCAATGGACCGCCAAGCGCCGGCCGGAGGTAATCGAGCTGTTCCGCGAGCACGTCTATGGCCACACGCCAGCGATGCCCGGCGACGTGAAAATGGAGGTCACGGCCACGAAAGCCGATGCGCTGGTCGGGATCGCCACGCGCAAGTTCATTCACATTTCGCTCTCGCAGCACCCCCAGTGGCAGGGCATGGACGTGATGCTGTACGTGCCGAACGGCCTGGCCAAACCCGCGCCGGTGTTTTGCGGCCTGAGCTTTGGCGGCAATCACGCCGTGTCAAAAGAAGCCGACATCCCCTTGTCCTCCCGCTGGATGCGCGATGCGAAGGACAAAGGCGTTGTCCAAAACAAGGCGACCGAAGCCACGCGCGGCAGCGAGAGCAGCCGCTGGCCGCTGGAGATGATCCTCAAGGCCGGCTACGCCGTGGCCACTGCCTACTATGGTGATATCGAGCCGGATTTCCCCGAAGGCTGGAAGACCGGTCTGCGCGCCGCACTCAGTCCTCAGGGAGCCGACACTCAGTGGAGGGCGGATGATTGGGGCGCCATCGGCGCCTGGAGCTGGGGTCTCAGCCGAATGTTAGACTACTGTGCGACTGACAAGTCGGTGGATGCCAGACACGCCGCCGTGATCGGCCACTCGCGTCTGGGCAAAACCTCCTTGTGGGCCGGTGCGCAAGACGAGCGCTTTGGCATCGTCATCAGTAATGATTCGGGTGAAGGCGGCGCGGCGCTGTCGCGGCGCAACTTCGGTGAAACCACGAAGACGATCACCAAAGCCTTTCCGCATTGGTTTTGCGCGAACTACGCCAAGTATGCCGACGATGCCAATGCCAACCCCGTGGACCAGCACATGCTCATCGCCTTGATGGCACCTCGCGCGGTTTACATCGCCAGCGCACAGGATGACACCTGGGCTGATCCGAAAGGCGAGTTTTTGTCCGGAAAGACAGCGGGCGAGGTCTACGCGCTGTTTGGCAAAACTGGTGTCGGCGTCGACGAATGGCCCGCCGTGAATCATCCTGTGGGCGACAGCGTGGGCTATCACGTCCGCACCGGCAAGCACGACGTGACCGACTTCGACTGGGAGCAGTACCTGAAGTTTGCCGGCCGGCACTTTAAGTGAAGGGGCTTGGGACTAAGCCGGGACCAGGTTCGGAGCAGAAGCGCATGCAGTGCGTTTGATCCAGCCATGGACGGGGCTGAGGGTCTTGGATGTGTCGTGCCTGCAGCCGGGGTGAGATGCTCTTGAAGTACTTTCTCCGTGTCGAGAGCCTGGTTGCACTAACCCTCACGCAGGCGGTCCCAGTGTCCCTCCACCAGGTTAGGCTCAGCACTGTGACGCGGCAGCTGGATGACATGCACGGGCTGCGGCAGGCTGCCGAGGCGGGGCTTGGCCGGGGGCCTGCCCAGGTTTAACGGCGTGTTGATATAAATCTGAAACCGCCTCTCCGGCGTTCGGCCCGGATGCATGGAGTGTTCTCCACTCCGTTTTTCGATCCGACAGAAGGAAGCTTAATGTTTTGGAGGTGCTTAATTTTTTGGCCCAGTGGGCAAAAAAATCGCCCATCCCATACACGCGCCGGATGTGCCAGTTACGAACCTGACAATGTCTAACACCCACCATATACACCCCATGAAAACTCGAAACATCGTTACCACCGTGGCCGTGATCGGCCTTTTCACCGTGACTCCCGTGCTCCAACTGCAAGCCCAGTCGCGTACCAGTTCGGCCATCGAAGAGCTGACTAAAGCCGAGACGGCCCGTCACCCCGCCGCGCTGCTGGGAGAAGCCAAGGTCTATCTGGAAATCTCGACTCAGGTCCTCAATCAAACTGAGCGTGAGGACGCCGAGAACGCGATCGAGGCAGCCATCAGAGACGCGGACAAGGGCGATCGCCACAACATGCTCCGTAACATCAAGCTGGCCCTCCACGAAATCAACGGTGCCTTGGGCTTGGAGGGGGATTGACCTCTCCGGGCTGTCCCTAAGTCCAGCAACCGCGAACCTCGTTGCGACGCACTCCATTCGTCGTGATCATAACCAGCAGGTATCCTGTGCCTGCTGGTTATGCGCTGGCTGCATCCGGGAATTTGCCGGCGGCATCCTTCGTTCCTCCGCCCGGTTGGCACTTTTGAATTCATTTCGAATTCAAGCATGAGCGTGCATGTTCATCGAGGCCTGGTGGCCTTGGTGATGCAACAGAGGTATTTGATGACAGAGTGAAAACACCGCCAGGTTTCTTGGTATGATGACGAAACGTTTCACGCATGGGGCGCTATGCCTGATGATCGGAGGCGTCATGGGCTATCAGTCGCGTGCTCTGCAGCAGGCAGCCAAGACTTACTCAGCAGCATCTGATCTGGCAGCGACGAAAGGTGCCGCTCAAGCGGCGGGCGCCGTAAGCGCTTCAGCGCAGGCCGCCAATGAGAGCGGTATGGGCGAAAGTCCGGCGGCACTTGCCGAGGGCTCGCTCGATACGCGCATGAGGGCGTTGCTAGAATTTTACAATGACACCGCCGCGCGAAAGGCCCTTGATGGCCTTTCCGCTGCGGAAATTCAATCCGCCCTTGCGCTGGTGGCCGCCATGCCGAAATCGTCGGATCGGGATTCATTGCGGGCGAATCTTTACCGTGCATGGGCAAAAACTGATCCACGCGCCGCATGGAAGGCAGCGCTTGCGGACACGCTGGTCTCGGACCGAAACAACGTCAGCGCTGTGGCTGGAGAGATTGCGAAGACGAGACCCGCTGAAGCCGTGGGTCTTGCCCTCAGCCTCGGCATGGGCAGCAGGCGTGCGACGGTGTTTCAGGAAGTTTTCGAAGAATGGGGCAGAGCTGATCTCGCGGGAGCTGTCGCTTACTTGAACAAGCATCCCGATCTTCCTGCTGCCGCTGCGGCCATCTCCAATGCGATCGACAGTGTCGGTGAGAAAGATCCGCTCCGAGCTGCCAATCTGGCGCTCACGCTGACGGACCTGCAATCACGATCCTACGCCATTTCATCCTTGGTGAACCAGTGGGCGTCAAGTGATCCAAAATCTGCCTTGAGCTGGGCGCAGGGGCTCAGCAACCCCGTGTTGCGTCAGACTGCCATCTCGCAAGCCATCAGCGGGTGGGCTCAACAGGATCCGCAGGCTGCTCTCAGCCAGGCGCAAACGATCCAGGATCCCGGCACCCGCTCTTCGGCGGTGCATACCGCCTTGTACGACTGGTTCCAAAAGGATCCCACAGCCGCCGTGATCTTCATGGGCAATTCAGGCGATGAGAAGATGTTGCAAGACATCCGCAGGACTGTCGCCAACGGCCTTGCGAGCTTCACCGAACAAGAGACGGCGTCGCTGTTGGAAAAGCTTCCCGATGGCAATGCCAAGCAGGAAATCATCCAGTCGCTCGCTGATGCACAGATTCGAAAAGGGCAGTACCGCCAGGCGTTGGACCAGCTTAATAATGTCCCAGACTCCGCGAACCGTGACAGCACCCTCCAGCGGCTCGGACAAAAATGGGCGGAGGCTGATCCCGACGCTGCGGCCGCATGGCTGAGGATTCAGCCCGACTCTTCGGATCGCGATGTGGCGGTGGCTGGATTCGCCGCCGCCCTCGCGCGAACTGATCCCCAGGGTGCCTTGCAGTGGGCGGACACGATTCCAGATGCAGACGTGAAGGCGGGTGCACTCAAAAACATCGCGCTGCGCTGGCTCACCACCGACCCCGCGAGTGCAGAGGCATGGCTGTCCGGTGTCAGCGGGTGGTCAGATTCCGACAAGCAGAACGTGAGGGACGAGGCGCAGGGAGCTGGGCCGGACCGTTTTGCATATGGGATCAATGTGAGCAACCGGCGATAGCGGGGAAGCGGGACTTAAGTCGCTCGGTTCCCGATCGCGCTGGTTGCAGGCAGCTGTGGACAAACACCCCCACAACAGTTCACGCCGCGGCCGTGATGCCGCAGCGGGGGCGACGCCGACTCTTGCCAAACCGGCGAGGCACCGCTTCAATGGCTGCATGTCCACCTTCGCCCAAGCCGCCGTCCTTTACGAAGCACGCCAACCTTTGCGCATCGAAGATGTCGAAGTCCTTCCCCCTGGTCCCGGCGAGGTGACGGTGCGCATGAAGGCGGCCGGGGTGTGCCACAGCGACTACCACGTGATGTCCGGCGATCTGTCGATGCCCATGCCTATTATTCTGGGGCATGAGGGATCGGGCGTGATCGAAGCCGTGGGCGAAGGCGTCAAATCTGTCGAACTTGGCGATCATGTCATCCTTGTCTGGCGTGGCTCCTGCGGGCGCTGCGAATACTGCGTAAACGGCCGCCCGGCCCTGTGCGACATGGGCACTGCCATGCGCTTTACCGGCACTATGCCGGACGGTACGCTGCGGTTCCGCAACTCCGTCGGCGAGGGCATCCGGCACTACGCAGGCGTCTCCGCCTTCTCATCCGTGAGCACCATGCCTGAGGCCTCGGTGGTGAAGATCGACAAAAGCTTCTCCTTCGAGAAGGCGGCGCTCATCGGCTGCGGTGTCATCACCGGTGTTGGCGCGGTGATCAATGCGGCGCACGTCGGCTATGGTTCCACCGTGGCGGTGATCGGCTGTGGCGGCATTGGCTTGAACATCGTGCAGGGGGCACGGCTGGTCGGTGCCCGTCAAATCATCGCGGTGGACATTCACGACTCGAAGATCGAGTACGCCCGGAGCTTCGGGGCCACCCACGGGGTCAATGCCCGCAATGGCGATCCAGTACAGGCGGTCAAGGACCTCACCGGGGGCAAAGGCGCCGAGTTCACTTTTGAAGCCGTCGGCACCGGCGAGACCATCGCCCAGGCCTTCGATGCCACCAAGAAGGGGGGCAAATGCGTGGTGGTAGGCATCTCCCGCGCCGATGTGCGCGCGCCGATCAATGTCAACCAGCTCGTCTATGCTGAAAAATCGCTCATAGGCAGCCTTTATGGCACCACGCGTCCGCGTCTGGACCTGATCACGCTGATGGACATGCACAACGAGGGCAAGCTGATGCTCGACGAACTGCTCACCCGCACCTACCCGCTCGATCAGATCAACGAAGCGTATGCCGCCCTGATCCGTGGTGAAGTGGCGCGCAGCTTGATTGTATTCTGAGTTTGAGGCTGCGCGGAAGTGCGGTTTTGGCACACGACGGCCGTCATTCAATAGGGCCGTAAGCTTGAGGGTCCGCGTAAAGCAATGGCGTCATTTCGCGCCTGGCCGCCTCCGGGGCATCGCTTCTTCGGCTCGTTTCAACAAGGTTTGCAATTCATACTTGTGCTATCTAGATTACGTGTATATACATAAATTCATTGCCGACCGCTTCCATGCGGGTGGCTCACCGGACTTCCTGAATCCGCCACGATGAAATTTATGATCCTCCCTCTCACTTTCCGTTCCGCATCCGCCGTTGCAGCACTGCTGCCTCTGTTCCTCGCTCCCGCCGCCTTCGCAGGCGCTGATCCCAGCTCGGTCGCTGCTCCGCCGCCGGCCACCGAAGAGTCCGTCTATGACCAGCTCTGGAGCCTCGCGACGCTCTACAAGGATCCGGGCAACCCATGGGTGCAGGAGGTTCGCCTGTTTGGCCGCTTCCACGAAAACTGGGCGGACGTGGAGTCGAACAAGGGCAGCTGGGAGGGCTTCGAGACTCGCCGCCTGCGAGCCGGACTGGATGTGAAGTTCCTCGACTGCCTGGAATTGAAGGGGGAGTGGCGGTTCGTACCTTTCCACGCCCCGGTAGCCGCTGTGGCCGGCCTCACGGAGGCCTCGATCAGCTGGTCGATTGACCCGGCGTTCCGCCTCACGGTGGGGAAGCAATTGCCCACCTATACCGAGGAGGGGCTGATCTCCTCCAATGAGCTGCTGACTTATGAGCGTTCCAACCTCGCCAACACGTTCTGGATCGGTGAAGACAATTTCTCCACGGGCGTTTCCGCGTCCGGCGTGGCGGGGGCCTGGCAGTACTACGGGGGGGTATTCTCTGGTGAACTCGACCAGACTCTCAGCAAGTTCAATGCCGGCTACTATTACGTCGCCGGCCTGGGTTACGACTTCGCCAAGCAGCTCAGCATGGACCGCGCCTTGCTGCGGGCCGACTACGTTTACAACGACGGGTCCCCCCGCAATCTCACCACCAAGCCCTTCTCCAATACGGAGGATCTCGACTTGGAGCTCAAGCAGGGCCGCTATGGTGTCACAGGCACTTTGATCCACGGCTCAGGCCTGGGCAAACAGCCGGACGTGTGGGGATTCGAATTCATTCCCAGCTATGACATCACCAAGAAGCTGCAGCTCGTCGGGCGCATTACCTACCTCGACAGCGCCGGACCTGACGGGATCAAGGCGGAGCGGCGCTATGAGAATCTGGTGCCTGGGATCACGGGCGCTCGCGGCGACCGCTATCAGGCCGTGTACCTGGGCCTGAATTACCGTATTTACGGTGACAAACTGAAGTTCCAGACCGGCATTGAATACAGCAACATGCGGGATGTGACGCATAAAGGTGGAGCCTTCGACGCCTGGAGCTATGTCAGCGGTGTACGTTTCTCGTTTTAATTCCGATCAACTCGGTATAGTACCGGCTCCAAATGAACAGACGCGACTTTCTTTTTGCCACCGCCGGAGCCGCGGCGCTGACTTCCTGCAAACCCGCTCCCACGCCGGGAGCGAAGGCGGTGCTGCGCTTTGGCCATTTCCCCAACGTCACGCATGTGCAGGGCCTGGTGGCCCATCACATGTCGCGCCAGGGCAAGGGCTGGTTTGAGCCGCGGCTGGGCATGGACGTCGAATGGTACACCTACAACGCCGGGCCCAGTGCCACCGAGGCCATCTTTGCACGGTCGCTCGACGTCACCTACATCGGTCCCAGTCCTGCCCTCAACGCCTATGCCAAAAGCAAGGGCAAGGAAATTCGAGTGCTCGCCGGAGCGGCCAATGGCGGTTCCTCGCTGGTGGTGCGTCCAGGGGCGAACATCCACAGCCCGGGCGACTTCCGGGGCAAGAAAGTGGGCACCCCCCAGCTCGGCAACACCCAGGATGTGATGGCACGCGCCTGGCTCGTGAGCCAGGGATTCCACGTCACGCTCACCGGTGGGGATGTGATTGTCCTGCCCACTCAAAATGCGGACCAGTTGTCGCTCTTCGCGAAGGGTGATCTCGATGCCGTGTGGACCGCCGAACCGTGGGTCACCCGCCTGGAACTCGAAGCGGGCGGCAAGATTTTCGTGGAGGACCATGACACCAATGTCACCCTGCTCGTGTCCAGCGCCAAACTGGTCAAGGAACGGCCCGAACTGGCGAAAAAACTCGTTGCCGCGCACAAGGAGTTGACGCTGTGGATCAAGGAACATCCGGCGGAGGCCCAGGCCATGATCAAGGCGGAACTGAAGGACCTGACAAAGACCGAGCCCAAGGACGTTCTCCTTGAAAAAGCGCTAGGGCGGACGGTTCTCACGGATGAAATTTCGCGGTCTTCGCTGGACATGATGGTCTCCAGTGCGCAAAAAGCGGGGTTCTTGAAAGACATTCCTGACCTGACACAGCTCATTCCCTCGCTTTGATAGCCGCCGGTGGGCGGAGCACGCGCTCCGCCTGCAGCTCCCGCGCACATGAACCTCGTTACTGAACTCGCCAATCCTCCACCCGCCAAACTGAACATCGACCGCGTGTCGAAGTTCTTCACCACCCAGCGTGGCACGGTGCATGCGATCGACAGCGCCACGCTGACGGTGAGCGAGGGCGAGTTCGTTTGCCTGGTGGGTCCCAGCGGCTGCGGCAAGTCCACTCTGCTCAATCTCATTGCCGGTCTCGACACGCCGGACAACGGCAGCCTGAAAATGGATGGCCAGCCGATTACAGGTCCCGGTCGCGAACGCATGGTCATGTTTCAGGAGCATGCGTTGTTCCCGTGGCTGGATGTCATGGGCAACGTGCTCTTCAGCTTGAACCTCAAGCCGGGTCTGACCAAGAGTGAGCGCGTTGAAGTGGCCAAGTACTACCTGCACCTCGTGGGCCTGGAGCGCTTCATGCACGCAAACATTCACGAGCTCTCCGGCGGCATGAAACAGCGCGTCGCCCTGGCTCGCGCTCTCGCGCCGAATCCCCGTGTGCTGCTTATGGACGAGCCTTTCGCAGCGCTCGACGCCATGACCCGTGAACAATTGTACGTGGATCTACAGAAGATCTGCAAGGCCAGGCAGAAAACCGTCATCTTCGTCACTCACAACGTGCGTGAAGCCGTCTGCCTGGGCAACCGTGTGGTACTGTTTTCCCCCAATCCGGGCCGCATCCGCGAGGAATTCATTGTGAACCTGCCACGCCCGCGCGACATCAATGATCCTGCCCTGGCTGGCATGGCCGGCGAGATCACCAAGGCGCTCAAGGGCCATACCGCAAAACCCGCGGAAGAATGACGCCTGCGGCCACGCCCGCCCGGCCCATTTTCCTTGTCCCCCATGAAACGCTTCCTCCTCGCTTCACTGTTCTTCATCGGACTCATCATCGTCTGGCACCTCATCGTGCTGGCGGAGGTATGGTCGCCCGTGCTGCTGCCCGGCCCCGATGCCGTGGGTTCCTATCTCTGGTCCGCCCTCAAGGATGGCAGCCTCGCCGAGTCTGCCTGTGTCACCATGAAGCGGCTGCTCATCGGCTACACCATCGGCTGTGTGCTGGGCCTGCCGTTGGGCATGCTCACAGCCCGCAGCAAGACCTTGAATGATACGCTCGGCGTGCTCGCCCTGGGCCTGCAAACCCTGCCCAGCGTCTGCTGGGTGCCGCTCGCCCTGCTCTGGTTCGGGCAGACGGAGAATGCCATGCTGTTCGTTGTGATCATGGGCACCCTTTGGTCGGTGCTCATCGCCGTGGATAATGGCGTGCGCAATCTGCCGCCCATCTACTCGCGCGCGGCGCGCACCATGGGCAGCAATGGTTTTCACATGCTGCGGCACGTCGTCCTGCCTGCCTCCATGCCGTATGTGATCAGCGGCATGAAGCAGGGCTGGGCCTTTGCCTGGCGATCCCTCATGGCGGCGGAAATTTATGTCACGCTGCTCACCGGGTATGGGCTCGGCCACCTGCTGCACTTCGGCCGTGAACTCAACGCCATGGACCAGGTCATCGGCATCATGCTCGTCATCGTCGTCATCGGCCTGCTCGCGGACAAGGTGCTCTTCTCCCCCTGGGAGCGCTTCCTGCACCGTCGCTGGGGATTGAACGGGTAAAAGGAGGGGCGGAGGCTGGAAGTGTTAAGCGACCGTGAAGCAGCTCTTCGAACATAATGCCGCAGAGATTCGGCGCCTTCATCAAGCTGTTAATGACACTTTCAAAGGCCGTTCGGATAGCAAGTACGCGATGGAGGCCTGGCAAAGAGCTTGTGCCGAGTTTAGCGCGCGTTATGATCAATTGGCGTTTCCCGGTGGCCTAGGTTCGGCCTTCGAACGGCTCGCTGCTTGCGATCCTCCGACGGCTGAGACTGCGGTTCTTTTCCTGGAACTGCATCCTTATTTTCATCGTTCGCAGTACATTGCGACCAAGCTGGTCCAATTTCTCAAGAAACTGGAGCTGCGCTCGGACTTGCAAGAACGGTTTGATGCTATCACGACAGCGACCCGCGAGCGAAGGCTGCGACGCAGGGAAGAGCCTGGCGGTAAGTCGTGAGCGGGTTCAATTCGGGCCTCGCAAGGGCTAGGTTGGAGGAAAGCCTGCTGCCAATCCGAGCGTTCACTTTATCTCCATGCTTCGCCTTTCCTCTCTGGTCGCCCTTCTGATTGCCCTTTGTACCGCGGTCCACGCTGCTGATCCTGCGCCGGACAAAGACCGGCATGTCATCCTGATCAGCATTGATGGCTTTCCCGCCTGGATGTGGCGCGATCCCTCGCTGTCGATTCCCAACCTGCGCCGTCTGGCGGCGGAGGGTGCGGTGGCGGATGCGATGACCGTCTCCAATCCTTCCGTGACATGGATCAATCATACCACCATGGTCACTGGGGTGAAGCCCGAGAAACACGGCGTGCTTTACAACGGCCTGCTGGTGCGCCAGGGGCCCACTTTGCCACCCAAGATCGAGCAGTGGGTGGACAAGGACAGGCTGGTGCGCGTGCCCACCCTCTATGATGTCGCGTTCAAGGCCGGCCTCACCACGGCAGAGGTGGACTGGGTGGCCATTACGCGTGCTCCCACCATCACCTGGAGCTTCCCTGAAATTCCCTCGCCTGAGGGCGTGATCGAAAAGGAACTGTACATGCAGGGCCAGCTCACCGGCGATGAACTGACCGACATCGCACGCATGCGCAACATCGCCTGGCGCGACAGGCAATGGACCAACGCCGCCGTCCACATTCTCAAAACCCGCAAGCCCAACCTGCTGCTGTTCCATCTGCTCACCACGGACTCCACTAACCACACCTACGGTCCCGGCTCCATGGCCAGCTACACGGCCTACGGTTATGCGGACCAGTTGATTGGGCAGCTCCTCAGCGCCTTGAAGGAATCCGGCATGCAGGACAAGACCAGCATCATCGTCGGCACCGACCACGGCTTCAAGAAAGTCAGCAAGCTCATCTACCTCAACGTGGCCCTGCGCAAAGCCGGGCTGCTACAGGCGCTAGGTTCCAAGGTCACCAAGTGCGATGGGTATGTCTTTACCGAGGGCGGCCTCGCCTTTGCCTTCGTCACCGATCCTGCGCGCAAGGCCGAACTGCTGCCACGGCTGAAGGAAGTGCTCGAAAAAGTGGAAGGCGTGGACAAGGTCATCGACGGTCATGAAGGCCCGGCCCTGGGCATGCCGCTGCCGGAAAACAATGAAGGCATGGGCGATCTCATTCTTTACCCCAAGGCCGGCTATGCCTTTAACGCGCTCGCCGCCGGAGAGGACGAAGTGGTGCTATCCACCGGCTACCTGGGCACACATGGCTACCCCAACACCGATCCCGAGCTGGACGGCATCTTCCTCGCCTGGGGCAAAGGCATCCGCCAGGGCATGAAGCTGCCGCGCGTGACCAATTTGGACGTGGCACCTACTTTGGCTCGTCTGCTGGGCGTGAAGCTGCCGCAGGTTGATGGCAGGGTGCTCGAGGAAATCCTGGAGCCCGCACCATGAAGTCCTAACCGACACGCAATAACAATCGCGGAGCGTCTTGGATTGCGTGCGGCTTGCCGCCGCTTTCGGTGATGGCAGCTTGCTGTCGGCACTCGGCTTCTTCCCGACCCAATCTCTTCGCTGCGAAATGATCCGCCGTTCCCGCAGCAAGCTGCGTATTCCAAAGCGGCGGCAAGCCGCACGCAGTCCAAGACGCTCCGCGTTCCTCACAGCCACCGGAGCGTGAGAAAGCCTGTCCTGGTTATCAGCCCCTATTGTGCAGCCACGCGAATCTCCTCAAGCTCCGCCCAGCGGGTGAACTGCTTGTCCAGCTCAGCCTTCTTCTTCTCGATCTGCTTCAGGTGATCATTAAGTCCGCCGCCCAGCTTGGCGAAGAAGTCTGGATTCGCCAGTTCGCCCTCCAGGGCGGCGATGGTCTTTTCGAGTTTGGCGATGACCGGCTCGAGATCGGCCAGTTCGCGCTGCTCCTTCATCGACATCTTGCGGGCCTTCTCCACCGGTGCCGGCGCTGCCGCAGCCCCCTTCGGCTTCTTGGCGGAGGCGTTGGCCAGGGCCATCTCCGCGGCGGCCAGAGGGGCGCGCTTGTCCTGGTAGTAGCTGTAGTTCCCTGCACACTGGCTGATGCGGCCATGACCTTCAAAGGCGATGATCCGGTCGCACACCCGGTCAAGGAAGTACCGGTCATGGCTCACCACCAGGACGCAGCCCTTGAAGGCGAGCACCGCCTCCTCCAGCACCCGCATGGTCTGGAGATCGAGATCATTGGTGGGCTCATCGAGTACCAGAAAGTTGCCGCCTCGGCGCAGGATCTTCGCAAGCAGAACCCGGCTTTGTTCACCGCCCGAGAGTTCCTTCACCCGCATGGTCACTCGTTCATCAGTGAACAAAAAGCGCCGCAGATAGGTGCGCACGTGCAGTTTTTCCGCGCCAAAGCTGACGAAATCGGAAGTGCCCGCGACTTCTTCCATCACAGTCTTCTCCGCGTCGAGCAGCAAGCGCTGCTGATCCACGTAGTTGAACACCGTGCGCTTGCCGATCGCCACTTTGCCTTCCGTGGGTTCCTGCTGGCCCATGAGCATGCGCAGCAGAGTGGTCTTGCCCAGGCCGTTGCGGCCGATGATGCCGGTGCAGGTGCCCGGTTCAAAGCTCAGATCCAGGTGGCTGAACAGCCAGCGTTCCGGTATTGAGGCGCCTAGATCCGTGGCGTCCACCACGATGTTGGCCAGCGGCGGCGGCGGCGGAATGATCAGATCCATCGTCAGTTCCGCCTCCGGGGCATCGGCGGAATTGATCCTGTCGAAGTTGTCGAGCCGGGCACGCGCTTTTGAACGCTGGGCTTTGACCCCAGCGCGCACGAACTCCAGTTCATGGCGCAGAAAACTTTGGCGCCGGCGCTCCTGGTTGGCCTCGACGCCCTCGCGGATGGCCTTGGATTCCAGGTACGCGGTATAGTTGCCAGGGTGGCTGTAGATGCGCGCATCGTCGATTTCCATGATGCGCGTGGCGATGCGGTCCAGGAAGTAACGATCATGGGTGACGAACAGCACCGCACCGGGGAAATCCACCAGGTACTTCTCCAGCCAGATGATGCTCTCGGCATCCAAATGGTTGGTGGGTTCGTCGAGCAGCAGCAGATCCGGCTGGGCAACGAGTGCCGCCGCCAGCGCCAGGCGGCGCTTCTCACCACCGGAAAGACCGCGCACGATGCGATCCGCATCCGGCACGCCCAGCTCGTTCATGGCGGTGCTGATGCGCGAATCCAGATCCCAGCCGCCCCGGTGTTGAATCTCGTGCAACAGTTCCGCCTCCTGGTCGCCGGCCACATCGCCCGACTCATAGAGCGTGATCATGTCCAGGATGTCCTGGGCACCAGCCCGCACGTTTTCAATCACCGTCTTGTCCTCATCCAGGGTGAACTCCTGCGCCAGATAGCCCACGATGAGCTTGTTGCGGCGCGAGACGGTGCCGGAATCGGCCTTGTCGATCCCTGCGACGATGCGCATCAAACTGGACTTGCCCGAGCCGTTGCGGCCTACCAGGCCCACCTTCTCGCCCTCATGCACGGCCATGGTGGCGTCTTTGAACACCTGCTGGAGACTGAACTGCAGGTTGAGGTCTTTGGCGGAAATGACAGCTGGAGTGATGGACGACATGGCGGGGGTGCAGTCGATGACCTCTCCTCGCCGAATGACAAGCGTTAGTTGCGCCAGACCCCCCTGAACTGAGGATCAATTCTCCGGCTCCGGCACCAAATTCAGCGCCAGTTTGCGGAAGTCGCGCACGCGATGAAAGGTCGCGTAGTCGGCGTCATGCTGATTCGGGGCATTCACACTGGAGCGCGCAATGATGGCCAGATCCGCGCCGTCGATGACCGGCGTCGCGTACATGAAGGACTGTGAAATCTTGGGTGCTTGGGCTACGCAGCCAGCCTGGAACCAGTTCAAGCCGTCCAGGCTATAGTGAAGCATGAGAAAACGCCGGTCATTGCCACCGAGCCGACCGTCAGTTCGGAAGTTGCCGCGCTTGGCTCCCTCCTCGTACCAGTCGTGCTCGCCCTGGCTGTCCACCGCAAGATTACTCGTGGCCCAGAACATCTTTGAAACGTCGTCCCAACGGACGAAAAACTTCAAGTGCCCCCCGGGCATCGGGGAAAACTGGGTGAACTTCAGGTCCAGCTTGTCGGCGGCATCTGTCACGTCCAGCACCGCACAGAGGTTGGCGGTGGCCTGATGCTTCGGCTTCATCACCGCCAGTACTCGCATCTTGCCATTCACGAGAACGACATTTGGCTCCAAGTACTGGTTCGGATAGTCGGCGTACTTCGGGTCGGTCAGGGAAGGGGGAATGTCCGGCAGAGGCACGGTAGGGGACCTGCGCCACGATGCAGGATCCATGAGGTCCGCGTTGAGATCACCCGAGATCACGCAAGGGCCGCGCCGGGGGCCAAACGACAGATCGTCCACCGAAAGATAAAGATGGTGGTCTTTGATGACCATCGCGGTGTGGCAGTTCCACAAGTGGCCCTTGCTCAGGGTGATTGGCGGAGTCCACGTTTTGCCCCCGTCATCGCTGCACACAAGCAGCAGATCATCATTGCGCGGCTTTTTCACGCCCGGGGTGATGGCGAACAGATAGAGCTTGCCGTCGTGCACCCATGGAATCCCGGAGTAGTATGGCAGGTCTGACAGTGGCTGCCAGGTCTTGCCTCCGTCCTTGCTGTTAAGCAGGTGGGTGACGCTGTGCTGCACCCGCCTCTCCACCGTCCATTGCAAGCGTGGCACTACCGGCACCACAGCGACCAGGGTGCCATCGTTGAATCGCTCCAAGCCACACCCTTCCACGTAGTATTCCGGGTCGGGATTGTGGAACACGACGGTGTAATCCTGGGCCAGCGGCCCGGCGGCTTTGATCAAGCCTGATGGCAAGACGAGCAGGAGCGTGACAAGGCGGGACAAGAAGACGTGGAGTGTCCATTTCATGGGCACTGGAAACGCAGCGGGTGCGACCGACCATGCAGCGGCTTTGAGCTTGCTTTAGAGGCGGTCTTCCTACGAATCCGTTTGCATTCCTGATGGAAACTGAGAATACTAGATGCGTTTCCACAGGTTATGGCTGACACCTCCATCATGCTCCCAAGCAGAATCGAAGCAAAGACCGCCGCCGCGCGTCAAAAAATCGTCGCAGGTGCACGCAGACATTTTCTTGCTCAGGGCTTTCGCAATGTGACCATGGATGATCTGGCGGCAGAGCTGGGGATGAGCAAAAAGACCTTGTACGCGCACTTCACCAGCAAGACGGAGCTGGTCCAGGCGGTGATGATTGGGAAGCTGGAAGAGGCGGAAGCGGACCTGGAGGCCATTACTTCGAGGCCGGACGCAGGGTTTGCCGATTCGCTTCACGACCTTCTGGCCCGCATCCAAAAAATCGGTGATGAAATCAAGCCACCCTTTATTCGGGATGTGCGTCGCGACACGCCGGAGCTGTTCAGCATCGTCGAGGAGCGGCGCTCGATGATGATTCACACTCACTTTGACCGCTTGCTCAAGGCGGGACGCAAAGCTGGCATGATCCGCAAGGACGTGCCGGTCCGGCTGATCGTGGAGATTCTGGTCGGGGCCACCCAGGCCATCGTCAATCCGCAGAAAATAATGGAGCTGGGACTTACACCCAAGGCCGCCTACAGCACCGTGATCTCCGTGGTGCTGAGCGGAGTCCTCACCGCCACAGGGAGGGCAAGTCTATGAGAGGTTTTGTAAACAGGGCGGTGCTTCTGCTCGCCATGACTGGCCTCCTCACTCATTGCAACAAACCCGAAACCAATCGGCTGCAAGGATACGTGGAAGGCGAGTTCGTCTATGTGGCGGCTCCGGCGGGAGGCAGGTTGGAGCACCTTTCAGTGCAGCGTGGCGGGCAGGTGAAAGCGGGTGCCCCCTTGTTCACGCTCGAGAACGCGTCCGAAAAGGCCGTGCGCGATGAGGCGGAGCGCCGGGTGGGGCAGGCACGAGCGAGCCTGGAGGATGCGAAGAAAGGCCGGCGCCCCTCGGAAATCGCTTCGCTGGAGGCCCAATTGTCACAGGCCGAGGCGGCGCTCGCCCTTGCCCAAGAGACGCTTGCCAGGCAGGAGAAGCTTGCCAGGACCGGCGCAAACTCGGTGGATGACCTTGACCGGGCTCGCAGCAGTTTCGATCAGAGCAAGCAGCACGTGACCCAGCTGCAGGAAGATTTGAAAACGGCCGCTCTCGGGCTGCGGGCGGATCAAATCGCAGCGGCGGAAGCGGAGGTGAAAGCCCGTGAGGCCGCGCTGGCGAAAGCCCAGTGGGATTTTTCGCAGAAGGCGCAGACAGCCGAGCGGGATGCCCTGGTGTTCGACACCCTCTATCGTGAGGGCGAATGGGTGGCCGCCGGCAAGCCCGTGGTGGTGCTGCTGCCGCCGGCCAATATCAAGGTGCGTGCCTTTGTTCCCGAACCGCGCATCGGTTCGATTCGTCTGGGCGACATCGTCCATGTCACCGTTGACGGCCCCGGGGAGCCGTTTTTGGGCAAGGTAAGCTATATTTTTCCCCAGGCGGAATACACACCGCCGGTCATCTACAGCAAGGAGAGCCGCGACAAGCTGGTGTTCATGATCGAGGTCGTGTTCACACCGGAAGTCGCCGCCAAACTGCATCCGGGGCAGCCGGTGGACCTTCAACCGGGCCCATGAACCATGGCCGAAGAACTTGCAATCGATGTGAAGGGCATGACCAAGCGGTTTGATGGCCGCACGGTGGTGAACAACATCGATTTGCAGGTGCGGGCCGGCGAAATTTACGGCTTCCTGGGACCCAATGGCAGCGGCAAGACCACTTTCATCCGCATGTTGTGCGGGCTGTTGCGAGCCGATGCCGGAAGCGGCACCTGCTTGGGGTATGACGTGATTCACGACACTGAAACCATCAAGCGCCAGGTGGGTTACATGACCCAGAAATTCAGCTTCTGGGAGGACATGAGCATTGAGGAAAACCTCGGCTTTGTCGCGCGTATGTATGGGGTGAAGCAGCGCCGCGAGGTGGTCCGCCGCAGCATTGAAGATCTGGGGCTTGGCGGCCGGGAGCGACAGCTTGCGGGTCAGCTTTCGGGAGGCTGGAAGCAACGGCTGGCGCTGGCCGCCTGTCTCATTCACGAGCCCAAACTGCTGCTGCTGGACGAACCCACGGCGGGTGTCGATCCGAAGGCCCGACGGGACTTCTGGGAGCAGATCCACCAGCTCGCGGCGCGGGGATTGACGTTTTTAATAACGACCCATTACATGGATGAGGCAGAGCGATGTCACCGGCTCGCATACATCGCGTATGGCGATCTGCTGGCCAACGGCACGGTGGCCGAGGTCATCGCGCAGGCGGCACTGACGACATGGTCGGTGAGTGGTCCTGACTTGTTAAAACTGGCGGGCGAGCTGCGGTCCAAACCGGGCGTTCAACAAGCCGTCGCTTTTGGCAGCATGCTGCACGTCAGCGGTGAGGATGCAGAAGCCTTGGCTGCCGCCATCGCCCCTTTCCGCACGGACGGATACGAGTGGCACCAGATCACCTCCGGCCTGGAGGATGTGTTCATTCACCTCATGGATAAATCGAAGGACAACTACTCGCCATGAGCACGCGCAACCGCTTCTCCCTGGCCCGGCTGTGGGCGATGATCGTGAAGGAGTTCATCCAGGTGCGGCGCGACCGGCTCACCTTTGGCATGATGATCGGCATTCCCATGATGCAGCTCATTCTGTTCGGGTTTGCCATCAACTCGGACCCCAAGCACCTGGCCACCGCCGTGTTGATTGCCGACGACGGACCGCAGGGACGCACGCTGCTGCACGCCATCGAGAACAGCGGGTACTTCGAATTCACGCGCGTGGTGCATACCGAGGCCGAGGCCCGGAGCGTGCTGGCGCGCGGCGAGGTGCAGTTCGTCATCGATATTCCGCAGAGTTTCACCCGCGATCTCCTGCGCGGCGACCGCCCCGCCGTGCTGGTGGAAGCCGATGCGACGGACCCTGCGGCGACCAGCAATGCCATCGGCTCCCTGCGCACGCTGATCAACAGCGCCCTGCAAAATGACCTCAAGGGGCCGCTCGCGTTTCTGACGGGCACGGACGGCCCTGTGGACCTGCGCGTGCATGCGCTCTACAACCCCGAAGCCATCACCCAGTACAACATCGTGCCGGGCCTCATGGGCGTGGTGCTCACCATGACGATGGTCATGATCACGGCCCTCGCCATCACCCGTGAACGCGAGCGCGGCACCATGGAAAACCTGCTCTCCATGCCCACGCGACCGTTTGAGGTGATGATAGGCAAGATCATCCCGTCGATCCTCATCGGCTATATCCAGGTGACGCTGATCCTCATCGCCGCACACTTCATCTTCCACGTGCCGATGGTGGGCAGCCTGGTGCTGCTGAGCATCGTCGCCCTCATCTTCATCGCCGCCAATCTGGCCATGGGCATCACCTTCTCCACCGTGGCCGGAAACCAGCTCCAGGCCATGCAGATGTCCTTTTTCTTCTTCCTGCCATCGCTGCTGCTTTCCGGCTTCATGTTCCCCTTCCGCGGCATGCCGCACTGGGCGCGGATGATTGGCGAGGTGTTCCCTCTCACGCACTTTCTGCGCATCGTCCGCGGCATTCTGCTCAAGGGCAATGGCCTGGACGATGTGATGCCGGAGCTGTGGCCCATTGCCCTGTTCGCCACTGTCGCCCTGTTTGTCGCGGTGAAACGCTACCGTCAAACGCTGGATTGAAAAAGGGCCGCTATAAAAGAAGCCTGTCACCAGCTGATCTCTGCCCACCGTGAGAACCTTCTCTCTATACTTGCTTACGCTTTCGCTGCTTGCCAGCTTCGGGATGTGTCATGCAGACACTTGGCAACGGGTAGACCTTTATCTTATTGACTGGAGCGTGGAGACTCGTGTCAGCCTCAAGCCGGATGATGTCCGGAGGACTTCCAAATTCAGGCGCACTTTTGACAAGGATATCTCCGAAATCGTGCGTTCTCTCGGGCTCGACCAGCTGGTCATCGCCAAAAACAAGGACCGGGAGGATGCGCGCCTGGTCATCGACTTGTTCACCGACAATGGTGTGCGCACCACCTACTACGCCAGCTCGTTCAACCTGTGTGCTGCCGATAACGGTTTGAAGCATCCAATCGACAAATCGTTTCGAGGACGATTTGAGGGCTTGGCGAAAGGACTCAAGCAACCTTGAGGGAGGTTTGAACCTCAAGATCGACAACGTTGCACTCAGGAAACTCAAACGCAGACGCCAAAAAAGCGCGGACCTCACGGCCCGCGCTTCTTCACAATGATCTGCCTCGCAAGTCTTACAGGGCGGCCTGCACGAGCTTCTCGAGCTTGACGATGTCCTCGGCAAACTTGCGGATGCCTTCGGCGGTTTTCTCGGTGGCCATGGGGTCTTCGTTGAGAGCCCAGCGGAAGGCCTTCTCGTCGAAGGTCAGGCGCTCGATCTTCAGGGACTTGGCGCTGTCGGCGTTGAGCTTCTGCGGCAGGGGATCGCTGGAGGCGGCGAGCTCGCCCAGCAGACCGGGGCTGATGGTGAGCAGGTCGCAGCCGGCAAGTTCGGTGATTTCACCTTTGCTCCGGAAGCTGGCGCCCATGACTTCGGTGGTGTAGCCGAAGTGCTTGTAGTAGTTGTAGATCTGGGTCACCGAGACCACACCGGGATCTTCGACGGCGCTGTAGTCCTTGCCGGTGCTCTTCTTGTACCAGTCGAGGATGCGGCCGACGAAGGGCGAGATGAGCTTGATGCCGCCCTCGGCGCAGGCGACGGCCTGGGCGAGGCTGAACAAGAGGGTGAGATTGCAGTTGATGCCTTCCTTTTGCAGGATCTCAGCGGCCTTGATGCCTTCCCAGGTGGAGGCGATTTTGATCAGCACGCGCTCGCGGCCAATGCCGGCCTTTTCATACAGGCCGATAATGTGACGGGCCTTGTCCAGAGTGCCTTGAGTATTGAAGGAAAGGCGGGCGTCCACTTCCGTGCTGACTCGACCGGGGACGATTTTGAGGATTTCCAGGCCGAAGTTCACCAGGATGCCGTCGATGATGGAATCCACCAGCGCATCACCACTGAGCGGGGAGCCTTTGTGATCGACAATGGCGGAGTCCACCAGCGCCTTGTACTCGGGCTTCTGCGCTGCTTGCAGAATGAGCGAGGGATTGGTCGTGGCGTCCAGAGGGTGGTAGGCCTTCATGGACTCGAAATCGCCAGTGTCGGCGACGACTTTGGTATACTTCTTGAGCTGCTCGAGCTGGGTGGACATGGCGTCTTTAGGGTGGGATTTTTGGGACCGTGAAAGTAGAGGCGATGAGCGGCGGGGCAAGGGGGAAATCCAGGGGGACTGAACTTGCAAGCCCTGGGCAAGCGGGTGTGGCACGATGCTGGTGGTTACTCGAAGCCTCCGCGTATCGAATCGCCGATGAGGACCACCTTTGGCAGCGGTTTGGTGGGCGGCTGCGCATGCGCGCTAATGCTGGCGTAGATGGCGGCGAGCGCTATAAGGCAGCGGATAAATGGACGGCGGGTCATCGTTTGTAGTTGGTTTGTCATCCGCCTGTCACTTCCAGAAATCTGATTTCGCATCGCAACTCATGTCCTTTGCACCACTCACTCTTTGGGGAACCCGATCGCGCCGGTGCGCGATGTGCTTTTTGATGCTGGTGGTGGCGTTCGATGCCGCGATTGCGAAGGAACCGGGAAAGCCGCTGCAATTGACGGCAGGTGAGCCGCCGCTCTGGGGGCTTTGGCTCATGGGGCAGTCGCTCTGTGATGGCTCTGAATCCCTGCCAGTCATCACCTCCGTTGACACTGGGTGGGGCAACGTGGCGTTCAAGCGCGGCGTGCGCACCTGGGTGGCTGGCGACCATGATGCCTCGCCCGAACAGCGGCCGGCGGATCAGTTTGTTTTCGTGCCTCTGACCGCCAAGGAAAACGGCGCGCTTGGAGAAACCATGGCCAATGGTCTGGCCGACCATCTGAAGGCGGCGGTTCTGGCCGGGGGTGACAAGCGCAAGAAGGAGCACACTCCGCCTTTCCTGGTGGCATATGCGGGCCAGGGCGGGCGCATGATCGAGGAGCTTTCCCTGGCTGATCAATCGGCGGACGCCCGCACACCCGCGGTCAAACGCGGCGCGGGCGGCTTTTACAAGACCAGCCTGGACGATGCGCGCAGAGCCGTGAAACAGGCCAAAGCACAGGGCAAGGACTTCGCCGTTGCCGCCCTGGTATGGATGCAGGGAGAGGCCAATGGCGGGCCCACCGGTGGCATCAACCCCAGCCGATGGGAGGCGGAGCTGCCGCATCCGGCAGGACAGGAGTGGTACCGCGATCATCTCATCGCGTATCGAAAACAATGGGCGCATGATTTGCGGGCGATCACCGGTCAGAAGGGCGAAATCCCCATGTTCACCTATCAAACCTTGGCTCCCGCGGGCGAGGGTCAGGTGATGGCGGCGGACAGTGATCCGAACATCTACATGGTGGGTCCCCACTACATGGTTCCAAGCGCGATCAACAGCCGCCGGGCAGGCCGACATGGCGATGCCATCCACCTCGCGGCGGATGGCGAGCGCTGGTATGGGGAGCAAGTGGCCAAAGTGGTCCATCGCGTGCTGCAAGAGGGCGAGGCATGGCAACCTCTGCGGTTGCGTAAGGCCTGGATCGACCCCACACGGACGAGTGTGCTGATGGACTTTGCCGTGCCGCGCGCACCGCTGGTGCTTGATGACGGGTTTTTGCCCCGCGAGCACACCGAGGTAAGCGGGGGATTTTCTTCCCTGCGCGGCTTCCAGATTCGCAATGCGGCGGGTGGCGTGCCTTTGATAAGGTCGGTTGAAATCGAATCACCTACCCAAGTGCGCGTCCGGCTGATCGCACCGCTGCCAACAGGCACCGAGTACACGATGAGCTACGGGCTGCCATATGCCGCAAAGCTGGGTGTCATCACCGCCGTCCGAGCCGGACCTGTGGTCGAAAGCCAGCCCACGACCGAACTGGTCATCCAGGGGAACTTGGAGGCGCCGCTGAAGCTGTTGATCGACGAGGGAGCCTTCGGGGTGGCCAATACGCTGACAGGTGCCGCGTATGCTCAGGCACCAGTGCGCTCCGTCCGTGTGGAAAACGGCGCGACCGTGCTTGGTTTCGAGGACCGTGAGCGTCGCGACAAGGCGGATTTCGCCGTGGGGCAGACATTGAATGCCTTGCGCCCCTTTGCCTATGGCAACCTGCGCGACTCCGATCCCGAGAGAGCCCTGTATTCCTTCGCCGACACGACCTACGGCAGGCGTGCCGGCCAGCCCTACCCGCTTTGGAATTGGTGCCTGCTTTTCAGCCGGTTTCCGATTGGGCAGGAGTGAGGGAATCTGCCTGGCGGATTCCAATACTGGCCATTGGTGATTTGCCGCCGCCACTTGGTGTGTATTGAACTCGCGAGATGACTTGCCGCTGACGGACACAGTTGCTCTCTGCCGCCAGATGATGGAACGGGATGTATGAGCGTGCCTCCCTAGCGCGAAACCCGCAATTGGGCACCTTTGACCAACTGAAAGGTCTTCGGGCCTTAGCTAGGCGGGCAGCGTCTCGCGAAATGCCCGAAATTCGGACGAGTCTCTTACGCGGTCGAAGTCCGTGTCATTGTCGAGGGCGGTGGGTGCGGCCTTGGCGTCTAGCGCCGTCCACTTTTTCAAGGCCTTGACGGTGCCCGCTATGTCTCCGCGCAGCCCAGAGAGGCAGGCCATGTTGAAGTAGGTGCCGCTGTCGTCAGGCTTGAGGGCCTGAGCCTGCGCCAGTTTCCCGGCGGCCTGTTCAAAAAGCTGCTGGGCCTCCTCACCACCTCTTTTGTTGGCCCATTTCCCCAGCGTATTCCCCCAGTTGTTGAGAACCTTGTGATTGTCAGGCTTGAGGGCCAGAGCTTGAGCATATTTCGCGAAGGCTTGTTCAAAAAGCTGTTGGGCTGCCACCCCACTCTTTTTGTTGGCCCAATCCCCCAGCGTATCCCCCCAGTTGTTGAGAACCTTGTGATCGTTAGGTGTTAGGTCAAGAGCTTGAGAATATTGCTCGGAGGCTTGTGTGAAAAGCTGGTCAGCCACCGCGCCATCCTTTTGCTTGGCCCAATCCCCCAGCGTATTCCCCCAGTTATTAAGGGTCTTGGGATCATCAGACTTGAGGGCCAGAGCTTGAGCAAATTTCTCGGCTGCCAGTCCAAAAAGCTGATCAGCCACCGCGCCATCCGTTTTGTTGGCCCTGTTCGCTAGCGTGCTTCCCCAGTTGTTGAGTACCTCGTGATCGTCGGGCTTGAGGGCCAGAGCTTGAGCAAATCTCGCGGTGGCTTGCGTGAAAAGCTGTTGGGCCCCGTCGCCGTCCTTGTGCTCGGCCCAAGCCGACAGCGTGCTTCCCAAGTTGTTGAGTGCCTCGTGATCGTCGGGCTTGAGGGCCAGAGCTTGAGCAAATCTCGCGGTGGCCTGCGTGAAAAGCTGTTGGGCCTCGTCGCCGTCCTTCTGCTGGGCCCAAGCCGACAGCGCTGATCCCCAGTTTATGAGTGCCGGGTAAAAATCAGACTTCAGTCCGACTGCCCGGCCATATTTGTCGTTCATCGATTGAAACACTGCCGGGTCCCCCGACTGCTGAGCTGAGTCGGTATCCAAAGCGTCCGCCCAAGCAAGCCATGCCCCGGCTTCCTCAGCAGTGCTTTGGGCAAGGTGAATGGCCACCCAGCGCAATTGGTCCAGTATTTGCGGAGAGGTGTTGGGCGGAGCGAATTGCAATGAAACATACTGATAAGGCGTCAGGTTCCCCTTCGCCAATGCCAGTCTGGCCAGTTGTTGCGGAGCCTCTTTAGGGTATGGGGGGGGGGCATCTCTTCCGCGCCGCGGAGCAAATGTCTTGCTAACCCGGGCCTCCCACTGGCCGGACGTGTCTTCCACCATCGCCATGACCTGCTGGGCCATTGTGCGATATTCCAGAGCAAGGTATTCGTCCTCGTGGTCGCGCACGAAAACCGTCTCCATAAGGGCCATCTGGGAATGGTATGAGAGTTTTAGCGGGCGCAGGCCCACGCGATTTTGCAAATCCTGCAGCCGCAGGGCCTTTGGCCCTATTTCGCCAATGGGCACGGGCGAGGCTACCAGCAGAGTGGGTTTGGGGCCGAGCGTGGCAGGGCGGGCGCTGTCGCTGGCGGGGGGATCTGCCTTGTCCCATTGCTGAGGAGGCCAGGCAGGCCCTCCAGCATGCAGACCCACGAGCTTGAGGAACTGCTGGGTGCCAAACACGTTCTGGTCATTGAGCCCGCAGAGCACCACTAGTCGGTCCGCCAGCGGTCCCACGCACAAGCCTCCAATCTCGGTGAGGCCGGTGCGGCTGTCCACCAGGATATAGTCATAGGCTGTGGACTCCGGCGCTTCATCCTCCGGCTGCCAGGGCTGCTGGAAGGGAAAGCGGTATTGGCGCAGCACGGCGCGTAGCACATCGCTGGCGGTCGCGATCTGGTTGGCTGAAAGCGATGCCAAATCCAGCCCGGCCAGTCTTGCGGGATAGTCGCGTGTCTCGCCATCGTCCGCCGCGAGCACATCGAACCGGGTGCGCGCCGCGCGGGGATGGGCGGGGGCCGCATATTTTTTCGGGCTGACATTGCGCAGATAATCCTCCAGCCGCACGTTAGGCACGTCAGGCGGGGTGGGGCACTCACGCACGGCCTTGATGACGATGCTCAGAAGGTCCACCGCATCCTTGCTGTTCGGGCCGGCGGGAAGCAGTTCCTGATTGCGCTCCAAAAACCCGCTGACGCCGGGCGCCTCGAGGTCCAGGTCCACCATGAGCACATGGCGCCCGCGAGAATGCAGGAAGTAGGCAAGGTTGAGCAGGGCCATGCTGCGGCCCACGCCACCCTTATAGCTATAGAAGGTAAAGACGCGTGGCTCAAAGATCATGCGGCAAGGGCGTACTTGGAGGAGTTTGCTATGGTTGCGATGTCTTTCATTACCAAGGCACCTCGGCGCCCGCCGGCACACTCACGCGCCAAGTTTTCAAATTCAGCTCCGTCGATTTGGCTCTTTGCAAGGTGGGTGATAAAGGCAAACTGAGAGCTGTCCCTGCCATGGGTGACATACTCCACCGCCCCAAGAAGCACGAGAGGGTCAAGGTGAGCGGGCTTCGCCGAACGCGCCACCTCGGCATGCCGAGTGGCGGCGTCATAGTCTTTCGCTTTCAGGCTTTGGCGGGCCAGGTCTAGATGGGTGGTGAACAGGGATTCAAAGGCTCGCTTCACTTCATGCTTGGCCTCGTAGATAAGTTGGCCTTCAGCATTCACCCACAGGTCGTGATGGGCTTCGGCGGGAATAGGTGTCTCCAGCTCGGTCACGTCTTCCCGCAGGACGAAGTCTGCCAAGTCCTCTGGGCACGAAACGATGGGATTGAAAAGCTGGTTCGCGACCACATTGAAGGGGGGCAGCAAAATCACGGACGGATCGGCGCGGACGCGAAACACCGGCGGCAACACGCGCGGACGCACCGGCGTCTCCAGGGCGCTGGCATAGGCGATGACGTCAAGGTCGGCGAGTGGCCAATTGTTCATGATTTGAAATTATCCAGCAGGAAGTTAATGCAGGATTCCCGCATCGCGTCAAAAATATTGCTGTCGTCCGAGGCGAAAGATTCAATGTGAACGCCCCGGTCCATGAGCGTGTGCAGGGCTCTGGGTTCATATCCTTCACGGACAAATACCGCCCTGAGATGCGGTGGCTGCAACGGCACCTGGCTGGGCAGACGCACCTCGAACGTGTTGCGGCGAGCATTGTCCAGAGGAAGTCCCAGTGGATGTAGCAGGACCTTCCCGCAATGACACCGGGGGGAAGGATCGCGGATGAAGTGTTCGGGCGATGGAGAGATGTCGGCGATGACCTGTCCCAGTAGTGTGCGGTAGGCCGGCACGGACAACTCATGGTCGCGCACGAAGGCGGGACCATCGGGATAAGGAGTTGGCGCGGGCACTTTGTACGCCATGGCACCAGAATCAAAGGGCGTGGCGACTCCCTGCGCAGGGGGCACATTTTCCAAAGAGGGGAGGAAGAGGAAGCCGCACTCAGTGCCGGGGTAGGTGAAGGCACCCACGTAGAGGAAAACGTCGTTTCCCGTGTCGAGCATGGTTTCCGCCTTTCCCACTCTGATTCCCAATGTGTTTTGGGAAATCAGGGCACCTGCCGTTAAGATGGAATCCAGCCATTTCAGATTTGTCGAGTGCGTCAATGGCAGGCGCTTCGCCCAGGTCGTAGCAGCCTCCTGCCTCACCGGCCCTGGCGGGCAGTGCGGTGTGAGTGAGCCGCGCAGGCGATCGAGGTTGGCTTGGCGCTGGGAGGACGACGCAGCAGGCATTGCACTATATTAAGCGTGGATCACCGGTAACCGCACGCGAAATTTTCCAGGGTACATCCTCTGATGTGGTCGTTGCGCTGCTGTCTTCACCTTAAGTCTGTACCGTGTCCAGGCGAAACGCTATTCCGCCCAGTCGATAAAGGAAGCTCCCGAAAGAAAAAGTCAAGGCGTGTAGTTCGTGATAGAACTAGCGGTTATCCATTGGGTTTCTCATTGATACTATAACCACCCATGCCCACATCACCTTTCACTCTCCGCCCGGCGACGCCGCCTGATGCGCCCGGCTTTATCCGGCTGGTCATCGCCCTGGCTGAATTTGAGAAGCTCGAGCCACCGGATGCGGCGGCACAGGCACGGCTGGTGCGGGATGCTTTCGGCGAACAGCGCCGTTTTGAGACTTGGCTGGCTTTCGTCGAGGGCGCGGCCGACCCCGTGGGCTATGCGATTTTTCTGGAGACCTATTCCAGCTTTCTGGCGCTGCCCTCCCTGTACATCGAGGATGTGTTCGTCATGCCGGATTACCGGCAGCAAGGCATTGGCGGAGCTTTGCTGAAGCAGGCGGTGGTACTGGCGAATGAGCGTGGCTGCGGGCGCGTCGAGTGGACGGCCCTGGACTGGAACACCAATGCCCGGCAGGTCTATGAGCAGCGCCTCGGGGCACAGCACATGAGCGAATGGTGCCTCTACCGGATGACCCAGGACGCCATGCGCCGATATCTGGACGGTGGCGGCGCTTGTGAAAACTTTCACAAAGGGGTTGCCCCTGTCCCTACGGGGGCTTAATCCTCCACAAACTCAACGGTTCGCCAAGCTCGCCATGGTCGCCAACGCACCCATTCAAACTGCCGCCGCCTACGACTCCAAGATCGAAGGCAACATCATCTTTACCCGCGTGGATGCGGCCATCAACTGGATGCGCAAGAACTCGCTCTGGCCGATGCCGATGGGCCTCGCCTGCTGCGCCATCGAGCTGATGGCCACGGGCGCCAGCCGGTTCGACATCTCGCGCTTCGGTGCCGAAGTGATGCGATTCTCCCCCCGCCAGGCCGATGTGATGATCGTCGCCGGCACGGTGACCTACAAGATGGCGCTAGCAGTGAAGCGCGTGTGGGACCAGATGCCGGAGCCCAAGTGGTGCATCGCCATGGGAGCCTGTGCCTCCAGTGGTGGCATGTACCGCAGCTACGCCGTGCTCCAGGGCATCGACCAGCTGATCCCGGTGGACGTCTACATTTCTGGCTGCCCTCCGCGTCCGGAAGCACTGCTGGAAGGTCTGATGCGCCTGCAGCGTAAGATCGAAAAAGAAGAATCCCTGGGCGAACAGAAGAAGGAATACTTCGAATCCCTTGTCTAACCCCCGCCCACTGCTGTTCACATGAATGCCGCTGAGATGGTCACCGCCCTGAAGCAGAAATTTGGCGATGCCGTTCTGTCCACTGTTGAGTTTCGCGGTGAGCACACGATCAACGTCACCCTCGCCTGCTTGAAGCAGTTCATGCGCTACTGTCGCGACGAGATGCGCTTCGATTACCTCGTGGATGTGTCGAGCCTCGACAACCTGGGCGAAGACCCGCGCTTCGAGATGGTCTATGAGCTTTACGGCTACAGTCACAGCCAGCACCTGCGTGTGAAAGCCAAGGTGAGCGAGGAAGAAAGCGCGCCCACCGTGAGTGATCTGTGGGCGACCGCTGAGTGGCATGAGCGCGAGGTATACGACATGATGGGCATCGACTTCGAAGGCCATCCTGACTTGCGCCGCATTCTCATGTGGGAAGGCTATCCCTTCTTCCCGCTGCGCAAGGATTTCCCGCTCGAAGGCAAGCCCAGTGACATGCCCGATGTGGCTTTCACCGGCGTCGCCCCCATGGCTGACGGTCCCTTCGTGACCTGTGCCGGCGGCAGCGATACGATTGCCCGCGAGCCGCGTGCGCGGAACCCATAGCAGAAGCTGAGATGCCCCTTCCTCGCCTGATTGCCATCGTCGGTATGGCCAGCAATCGCGTGATTGGCAAGAATGGCACTCTGCCCTGGCATTTGCCGGAGGATCTGAAGTTCTTCAAGAAGACCACGATGGGCCATCCCATCCTGATGGGGCGCAAGACCTTCGAATCCATCGGCAAGCCGTTGCCGGGGCGCCAGAACATCGTGCTGAGCAGCACCTTGCCACCGCGCGAGGGAGTGGATGTGATCAGGAATTTCGGCGAACTCGCCCAGGTTTGCGAGCCTTCGCAGACCGTGTTTCTCATCGGCGGAGCGCAATTGTTCGACACCTTGCTGCCGCAGTGCGACGGGTTGTACCTCACCTGGATCGAGCATCCCTATGAGGGGGACACGTGGTTCCCGGAATTCGAAGACCTGTTCGAAGCACCCGAAATCATCGGCAGCGGCGAAGGAATGGAGTTCCGCTACTACAAGCGCAGGGCCTGAGGCTTTACCCCGGATACAGCGATTCAGCGGGAGCCAGGTCCCAGCAAAGCCCGAGACACAGGCGGTTCGGCGTGCTGCGAGCCTGTATTTTATGATACTTAGCCCGCAGCCGCCGGGCCGCATGGGGCCGGGATCTGCGGAAGATGGGCCCGATCAATCGTGGCGTTTGGGTTTACCACTTCACGTCCACCTTCTGCTCGCGCTGGGTGCGGTCGAGATACTTCACGTGGCCGTTTTGCACGCCGTATTCGTGGACGCACTTGGTGACTTTCACGTCGAAGCAGCAATATTCGGCGATCTCCGCCAGCTTGCCTTGCTGCCACCAGCGGATGGCATCCAGCCCGTCGGCCGTTTTACTCAGGCCGCCGAGGGAGGCGGTGGCTACGGCATCCAGCTTGAGCCGGTGGCCCAGGCGCTTTTCCAGATCCACCATCAGATCGAGACTGCGCACCTGTTCACGCAGGTCCATGACGGTGTAAGCCATCAAGACTTCGTAGTCGAAGCTGATATGGTTGAAGCCAACGACGAGATCCGCGCGCAGCAGTTGCTGGATGAGGTCCTGCACCTCGCTTTCGCGATAGATGCGGTACTCATTGAGGGCCGTGCTGAAGGTGACCCCGATGGACATGCCCATCTTGCCTTTGTTCCCCCAGCCGCCCACGTCATTCGCGGTGCGCTGGGTTTCGAGGTCGAAATAAACGATGTCCTTGGCCATGCCGGAGGGGCGGCGGACTAGAGACGATAAACGATGCGCGCCTTTTCCGTGTCGTAAGGCGACATTTCGATCTTCACCTGATCGCCGACGACGAGGCGGATGAACCGCTTGCGCATTTTGCCGGAGATGTGGGCGAGGACTTCGTGCCCGTTACGCAGGGCCACGCGGAACATGGTACCAGCCAGAACGGAACTCACGGTGCCATCAAGCTCGATGGATTCTTCCTTCTCCGCGGTATCGCCATGTTTGCCACGGCCGGGAGTTGCGGGAGCAGGCGGGCCGCGCCAGCCACCGCCGCCTTTGCCGCGGTTGCCTTTGCCTTTGCCACGGCTGCCGCCGCCGGATTTTTTAAACTGTCGAGGTGCGCTCATAGGGGAATGGCGGCGGCCTGGAGCCGCGCCGAGAAGGTCCCTCAAAGTGCTCTTTCACTGGAGCATTGACAACTGCTAATTTTTCGTTCCTGCGACTTCGAAAATAAGGTGCCCCGCTGCCTCGCGATATGTGACCGGTAGGGGTTTGTTCATGCCGTCGAGGAGCCTGCCTTCCACATCAAATCGTTGCATCCGGCCTTCGAAATGGCGGGTCCATCCGGTGAGGACGCCTTGCTTGTCATAGCGGTACACGTCGCGCCAGGACTTGGGCGTGGTGAGGCGCGGATCGACAAACAAGGGGGCAGGCGAGCGCTCCAGGAAGCCCGGCAGCAGTATCTGGCTTAGCACGGTGAGATGGAGCTGGCGCAAATAGTAGCGGTCGGCGGCGGTCAGGGCACCGGGTGGGTGGGCGGTGGAGAAGGTACCGCTTTTCTGCTCCACGAGCACTCCCCAGCTGGTAAGGCGCCCCAATTCCGCGCGCAGATCAGCCTGGGCACCGGCTTTCGGGGACTTTGCCGCGAGCATCAGGATGTCGGACTGGTGGGCGATGAAAGTGTCTGGGCGGTCTGCGATGGCGTTGATCGCCGCTCCGGCGCTCTCGCGCAGGGCGTTGGGCAATGCCTTGGCGATTGCCACGCCCAGAGCGGCCGCTAGGTCGCTCTTTGCTTTGCTGTCCGGTGCGGAAGCGGTCTTGTCGAGAGCCGCTTTTTGACTGCGCAAGGCAAGCCACGCATAGCCCCATTCCGCACGCTGGGCAGGGCTGAGCGCGCTGTCGAGCAGCTCGAAAATCACCGTGTCACTATCAACGCCCGCCGCCTCCGCAAAGGCCAGCCAGCGCACGTCCGAAGCCGTAAGGGGCAGGCCTGATTCCGGGTTGCCGGCTTCAAAGCAGATTTCAGTGCGCCGCCCTTGCGCGTCAAAGAAGCGCTGTTCGTTGGGGAGCATGTAGAAGCTCACGATCGCGGGAGCGGAGGTGCCGATGCCATTTGTCACAAACAGGCCGATGTCCACGCGATGGGTGCGGATGCCGCTGGTGGTAACCATCGGCGGGTGCCAGCGCACGTGCAGTGTGGCCTGCCGGCCCTCATCCGTGGTTTCGATCTTGATCAGGTCGGTCCGGCCCTGGAGTACAGTCCAACGGTAGTGAAGCGGACGCTGTTGGGTGTCAACAGAGCGCCTGGCATCGAGAGTCATGGTGTATGTTTCGGAGCTGCCCCGGTACAGGCGCGCCACATTCACCGGGGTGTCACCGAGTTTCTCGTTGGTGACGGACGGTTTCTCAAAAAAGTCCCGCCCGGCGATGGCGGGGCGCTCCGAAACCACTTCAAAGAACGCCAGCGGAGGCACCGCCAGGACGGTCATGGTCTGGGCAACCGTGACCATTTTGAGTTCATCGATTTGCGCCCCGTCAAACACCGGTGGATGTGCCTTGCCGGTGAAGTAATCCTCCTCCGTGAGCACCGGCTTGTTCGACTGGCGGAAAATCGCCTGCAGCGTCGGCATGAGGATGCGTTTGCGGATGAGCATGTCCTGAATTTCCGGCTTGAACGCCGCCGCCGTGGCCAGAAAGGCTTTGACGAAAGGCATGTCCCGGTAAGAAGACCCGTACGACACCAGTGTGCTGGCACTGTTGGCGGGGAACAGGTCGCCCCAGCCGCCTCCCACCCCGTTCGCACCGGGATGATAGTCCTGGTGCTCCGGATAGATGATCAAGTTGTTGTGCAGGTACTGATTGAAAAGAAAAGTCTGGCCGGGCTCCTGCACGAAATAGGCGCGCGGCAGGCTGCCGATGCTATTGGCCACGCCTGACATGCTACAATTGCCGATGGTGGCAAAGGGGCGCAGCGTGAAGGCCGGCCCTTTGTCACGTCCGGCCTTTTTGTCCTCCTCGGTGGGGGAGAGGAAGCCAAGCTTCGGATACACATCTGCCGGCAGCAGTGAGTGCCCAGCATCGCGATTTTCGTAACGCAGCGCCTGAAAACCTGCAGCGGTATTCTCCGCCGCCCATTGATTCAACGCCCTGCCGACGGCGTCGGTGCGGCTGGTGACGAGTTCCTGCGCAGTCGCGCCGAGACCGGGCGCCAGAAGCAACAGGACGATGAGAGGTTTCACGCCCTTTATTGTCCCGTGTGCGGTGCGGGTGTCAATGGCTGCACCTTCATCACAAATCGTTTCCCTTCCAGGCCGCCCCCTGCTTCTGTTTGCCGCCTGCATGCCCGAACGCATCCCCGTCATCGTCAACCCCGCCGCGCGCAGCCGGCGAGCTTCGCTCGTGGTGGCGCAACTGCGGGCGCTTGATCCGCCGCCCGAACTCCATCTGACGGAGCACCCGGGCCATGCCACGGAGATCGCCGAGCGGCTGGCCCGGGAGGGCCGGGAACTGGTGGTCGCCGCAGGTGGGGATGGCACCGTCAATGAAGTGCTGCAAGGCCTGTGCAAGGTCAACGCCACGCGCACGGATGTGAACTCGCACACGGCGCTGGGCACCCTGCCTGCGGGCACGATGAACGTGTTCGCGCTGGAGCTTGGCTACCGCAGCCACAGGCAGTTGACCAAGCCCTGGCGCATCATGGCGGGTGGCGCGCGCCGGCAGGTCGATCTATGGCAGGCCAATGAGCAGTACTTCGTGCAGCTCGCCGGCATCGGATTGGATGCGGAGATCATCCGCCAGACCACTTCGGAGGCGAAAAATCGTCTGGGGCCGCTGAGCTATCTTCTGTCCGCTCTCAAAGTGATTAACCAAAAAGGCCCGGTGCTGACCGTGAGCACGGAAGGGCGGCCGGATCTGCATGGCTCCCTCGTGCTGGTGGGCAATGGTCGCAACTACGGGGGCCGCTTCCGCATGTTCCGCTATGCCGAACATACCGACGGGCTCCTCGATGTGCTGATTTTCCGCGAGCCGATCAATCTCTGGAACGGACTGCAGTTGCTCCGTGGCACGCTGTTCGGCGGCTATCGGCGCAAGGAAGACATCGACTATCTGCAGCTCAGCCAGTTCAAGGTCACTTGTGATCGTGACATCGCGTTCGAAGTGGATGGCGAATTTGCTGGCATGGCACCCGTGACTTTTAAGAAGGCGCGGTTCCCGCTGCGAGTGGCGGCGGAGCGGCCGTGAAATGAGCGCGAATGCCCCGATCAATCGCGGCGTTCAGAAGGAAGGCCGTCCGAACCAGTTACGGTTCACTTGCGGGACTACTTCTTGCCGCCTTTGCGCGGGGCTTTGTTGCCAGCTTTAAACGGCTTCTTCTTTGCGAAGGCAGGCTTGCCACCCGCCTTGCTGCGCTCGCCGAAGTTCTTGCGGGACGCCTGCCGCGGCGTCATGCCACCTGTTCTTGAGCGGGGCCGCGGACTGTCCTCGTCGCCAACGATGCGCTCGGGCTTGCTGAAGGGTCGCATTGGACCGTCCGAAGCGCGGCGCGGCTTGAACTCCGAAGGCGCGGCATGGTCGCTGCGCAGTTCGCGGGATTTGGTGAAGCGCTTGGGCTTGTGTGGCGACGGGCGGCCGCGTGACGGCATGTCACTGTCGTAACGGGGCTTGGACGGCGCCAAGTCTTCACTCGCAGCGCGTTCCGGCGCACGGGAGTCGCCGCGCATTTCACGGGACTTGGTGAAGCGCTTGGGCTTGTGTGGCGCCGAGCGGCTGCGCGACGGCATGTCGCTGTCGTACTGCGGTTGGGAGGGAAGTTCCCTGTCATCTAGGGTGCGCTCCGCCGTGCGTGAACGAGGGCTGGCGGACCGGCCTGGCTTCTTGCCAAAACGGGCGGGGCGTTCCAACTCCGGTTCGCCTTCCGCGGCCAGCCGCCGGGGTTTGCGTACGCTGGTCTTCGGACCCGGGCGCAATTTGAAGGGGGCGGCGGCTGTGGGTGTCGATTCTGAAGCGAAGCTGTCCTCGCCTTCGCCATCAGCTTGTTTGGCTTTCACCGGGCGAGGTGCAGGTTCGCGCTCCTTGTGCTTGATGAAGTAGCGCTGCACTTCGGCATCGGTCAGTTCCTTCCAGGCGCCTTTGGGCATGCCCTTCAGATAGAGACCGCCGATGCGCCGGCGCACCAGGCGTTCGACTTCGTAGCCGAGCTGGTAAAACATCAGGCGGATCTGGCGCTTCAGTCCCTGCTTGAGCACCACGTTGATGCGGCGCGCGCTATCAACCCAGACGCGCTCCGCCTTGGCGAAGCCTTCTTCAGTGAGCATGCCGTGCAGCAGCTTCAGCTTGTGCTCGGGCGCGAAGTCACTGTCGATGGTGACCTCGTATTCCTTCTCCACGCCTTCGCTCGGGTGGGTGAGGCGCTGGGAGAGTTCGCCGCGGTTCGTCAGCAGCAGCAGGCCTTCGCTCTCTTTGTCCAGCCGGCCCACATAGTGGAGCGTCTGGTACTGGGGCGGCAGGATGGCGTAGATCGTGGCGCGATCATGCGTGTCGCCGCGCGAGCAGATATAGCCCTTCGGCTTGTGAAATGCCACCACGATACCATCGGCCGGCTGTACCGGCTTGCCATCGACGACCACCTGATCAGTAGGGCTGACCTGGGTGGCCAGTTCCTTGACGACGTGTCCGTTGATGGACACGCGCCCTTCAAGAATGATCTGCTCACACCCGCGGCGTGACCCGACTCCGCACTGGCTGAGGTGGCGATTGAGGCGCACGATGAGTATAAGAGAACCGGGAGTCCGTTATTCGGACTTGGTCTTTGGCAGATTGGTCGGAAGACGACCTTCCTTCCAAAGGCCGCGGGACTTGAGCAGCTTAATGCGCTCACCGCGCTTCAAGACACTGCGCTTGGAACCGACGGCTCCGGAATTTTTAAGGCTGCGATGCTGGGACATAACTTGAAAGGATGGGGGTGGGGTGCAAAAAGGGCGTGCAGAGTACGGGCGTGCCGGGCATGTGCAAGGCGTTTTTCATCCTTCGGGATGATTGCCGTTCCTCCATGATGGCCAGGGCGATCATCTCACAAATGACGCAAAAAACCCGTGGGACAGGACCTCTGCGCCACGGGTTTGGAGAAAAATTCTGCCAGGACCAATCAGTCAGCAGCACCCTTCCAGGCACCAAAGTCAGCGCCTCCGGCGATCCAGGCCTTGATCAGGTCCGTCTGCTCCTTGGTGAGACGGTCGCCCTTGGGGGGCATGGCCTTGTCATCGGTGTCCGGCAGGGACACGGAGGTGTAGATGGAGCTCTTGGCGGGATCTCCGGGGGTCAGATCGTCGCCGTCAGCCCCGCCCTTCTTCATAAGGGCGGGGCTGTCCATGCGGAACTTGCCTTTGACCTTCTTCAGCTTCCCCGACTTGGCATCGACATGCTCTTTCGAATGGCAGTCAAAGCAGCGCTCCGTGAGGATGGGCAGCACCTGTTTTTCGAAATCCACTTTCCCACCAGCGGGCGGGGTTTGAGCAGATGAGGTCACAAAGCCGAAGGACAGAACCGCGGCACTGATGGCGAGAATAGATGGAGTAGTCATGGGACGAGGTGAGTGTGGACACCAAAGGTGGCTCCAGTGATTCGCTGGTCAAGCTGCAAGCTGAAATGATTGTAGGATTAACTGACGGGTCCGTGGCATAGGCTACAAAGGCTGGTGGTGGATTTCGGGCTGTGGCAAGGCGCGAGCGAGGCGGCTATTGGGCGATAGCCAACGAGCGAGGAACGTGGCCACAGCTTGAAAGCCGGGCCAGAGTTGTAGTCTATGCCTCGTACTTGTCAGTCCGGTGAATCAAAAAAGATAGCCCGCAGCCTTTCGCACGCCAGCCACGGCCCGTGTCGGGCTGGCAGTCTTGCGATCCGCGCACCACACGTCCACGCCGGTATAGCTGCGCTCGAGAAGGACGTTGCGAATGAAGCCCACCGCCGTGTCGGGATGGTTGCAATCCTCGCTCAGGTGCCCGAGCACGACCTGATGCAGGGCCTCGTGGGCCACCGCTGCCACGAGTTCGGCGGCCTGCTCATTGGACAAGTGGCCGTGGCGGGAGCTGATGCGCTGCTTGGTGGACCAGGGGCGTTTGGTGTCGGCTTCGAGAAGTTGCGTGTCATAATTCGCCTCCAGGAAGAGGGTATGGGCGCCCTGCAGCCGTTCGCGGATCAGGTTGGTGACGAAGCCGACGTCGCTGAGGAAGCCCAGCTTGGATTCGCCATCCTGAAGGACAAAGCCGACGGGATCGACCGCGTCGTGAGGTACGGAGAAGCATTCGATGCGCAGGTCCTTGATCTCGAACGGACTGCCGGACTGCATCAGCTTCCAGCGTGGCGGATTGCGGAAATGGTGCTCGATGGATTCCTGGGTGAGCGGCGTGGCGTAGATGGGCACGTCCCATTTGCGGGTGAAGATTTCCAGCCCGGCGGTGTGGTCACCGTGTTCATGGGTGAGCAGGATGCCATCCAGCGATTCCGGTTTGATGCCGGCATTCTCCAAGCGCAGTGCGATCTGCTTGGCGCTGAGGCCCGCATCAATCAGGACGGTGCACTGATCCGTGGACACGACGGTGCAGTTGCCGGAACTGCCGCTGCCGAGGATCGTGAGTTGTAGCATGCGAATGGGTAGAAGATGGCCACCGCCGATCAAGCTTCAATGTGCAAAGAACGGACGCGTTTTGCAGGTCAGCTTCGGAACAGGGGGAAGCGCAGGATCTGGACGAGGCGCCAGACCACCGCAGCCACGAGCAGCCATTGGGCGAAGTGATAACCTACGAAGATCCATTTGCCGGCCCCGCGCCGCCGGGCACGGCGCAGCAGGCTTTCGCCAGCCCAGACGACGCTGAGCACCATCGGTGCGTACAAGGAGAGCATGAAGCGGTCGCCGCGGCCGATGGGTCTGTACCAGCCGTAGGCCAGCGAGTAGCAGGCAATGGTGGCGAGCACGAAAACAACCTGGGCGGTGCATTCCGGGTGCAGCCGTTGGGCAGAGTTGAGCGGCCGCGGGGATGCAAACGCCACGGCGGTGGCCAGGGCCGCCAGCGAGAGCACCAGCCAGCCAAGGTACACACCGCGCAGTTCCAGTATGCCTTTCCACGGTTTGGGATGCTTTTTGCTGAGGATCGTCTGGCCGGGCCAGAGCAGCCCCATGACGGTGCTCGAAGTGCCATCGATCAGCCGCTGGCGCATTTGCTCGCCGGTGTGGGTGGCTGCATAGTTTTTGAACGAAGGGCGCAGTTCTTTGGGCTCGGCTTCGAGTTTTGCCCTGGAATTGTGTTCTCCCATCCAGGCATAGCCGTCCTCGAAGTTGTCGAGCCACATCATATAGGCAGGAAAGCTGTGGAAGGGGGCGCCGAATACCCGTGCGGCATAGCTCAGGCGAGGGCCGGCGGTCATCAGGAAGCAGAAACTCATCAGAAAAAGGGCGATCCAGTGATTGCGGCGCAGCCAGAGTGTGGTGCCGCCCTCCGGCCTCGACCGGCGGGCCTCGATCCAGCCCCAGGCCCAGCGCAATGTGCTGACCGCCACATAAACCATCAGCAGCGGCTGCACGGACCCCTTGGCCAGGTAGGCAAGCCCGCCGAAGAAGCCAATGAGCCCGTGCATCCAAAGCGAGTTCTTGTGCAACGCAAACAGGCAGGCCAGCCAGGTGATGAGGAACAGTACAAAATAAACCGGCTCCGGCTGGAAATAGGCGGCGCGGGGCAGCAGAGCTCCGAAACCGGTGAGCAGCACTACGTTCAAGGTGCTGCCCAGGGAAAAAACGCGCGCGCAGGCCAGGCCAAGGATGAGCAGGATGCCCAGCGTCCAGCCGACATGGAACCAGCGTCCGCGATTGAACAACACGCGGTCCGAATCCGTCACCGCATTGACTTCGGAGATCACCTGATCCTTGTCCGCCAGCCATGCCGCCATCCAGGGCCACAGCGGATTGATCACGCCATCGGTGCGATGCGGAAACCAGTCCTTCAGAGGCTCGGTCACGCCCTTGCTGAAGTCGGGTGAAAGGTCTTCGCGGGCCTGCAAGGCGAGCTTGATGTTCTGCTTCTGGTCCCCTCCCAGGATGTGTTTGTCGGACGTGTTTGTCTGCGTGATCAGCAGCTCGCCAATCCTCAGGTCGACGAGGCCGATGGCGGCCAGCGCCAGCACCAGGACCAGCCATCGACAGGCCCGCCACCATCGCCTGCTGAAGAGAGTCGAGCCACGGTTTGCAGACATCCTGGCAAGTTGTGACGGAGGTTATTGACGGGCCCGCACTTTGATTTCGACGCGGCGGTTGAGCCCCTGCTCTTCCGGCGTGCCGTTGGGATTGACGAGTGGGTGTGACTTGCCCATGCCTATGGCACGGATGCGCTCAGGAGTGAGGTGCAGCGAGTTCGTGAGCCAGGCTACGACCGCATTGGCACGTCGCTGGCTGAGCCCCATGTTAGACTCATCGGAGCCGATGGTGTCGGTATGGCCTTCAATAATAAAGAGTGAATCGGGATTTTTTTGAATGAGGAATCCCAGCTTCATCAGGCTGAGCCGTGCACCATCGGCAAGCTGGTCGCTGCCGAATTCAAATAAAAGGTCTGTCGGCATCAGGATGGGCGCTGTGCTGCCGCCAACCTGGCCGCCACCGCTGAGCAGGTCATCCAGACTGCTGAATCCTTTGACCTTGCTGTTCGACGCCGTTTTGCCTGTGCCATCCCCAAGGCTTTCGAGCAGTTCCATGCCGATCTTTTGGTCGGCCTGGCTGAGCGGGCTGGCATCCAGAATCATCTGCTTGCTTGAGACGGGCTTGGACAGGACGCTGTTCTTCACGGCGGCCATCGCGCTGGCCACCTCTTCCTGGGTCGCGGCAGTTGTCGGTGCCGCGGCGAGCATGGTGGCGAGCGAGGCTGCCTGCGTGTTGCCGGCCTTCTGATCAGGGCTCTGGCGCAGGAGGTTGCGGACTTCTTTGACGCTGGGCGACAGGTCAAGATCCTGGTTTTTCGGGATCGCGCTCGCTTTGTCGTAGGCATCCAGTTCCGGTTTAAACATGCTCGCATCCGGCTTTTCCATCGGCGCGATGTCCTTGGGGATTTCCCGGATCGCCTCCTGCTGCTGCAGCAGTTTGGGATCGATCTTGAGCCGCTCCGATATCACGCGGTCAGGGATTGAGTCATTCTCGGCGGCGGCGGAGTCGAAGTTCTCAAAGGTCCATATGAGGAGGACGTGGAACGCGAAGGAGGCGATCAGCGCGAGCATGATCCACCACTTCAGCGCCGAGTCCCGCCGGGACCGGAAGCCTGAGTCATGGGAAGGAACTCCCCATTCATTGGTGCGTGAGGCAGCCATATGATCATCTCTAGCACGCGGATACGTTGGGGGAAAGCGGCTCGTCAGGGAACTTTCCCAGGGCTTACGCATGAAGATAGGCGAGAAGGTCGAGTCGGAAAGAGGGGTCGAGGGCGGCACGGCGGCGTTTTCTGCGCAGGCTGAGTTTTGAGGGAAAGGGGTCATTTTGGGGAAAGGGGTCAGGTGTTTTTTATTGCACACTTTTGGGTGTTCCGCGACAGTGGAAACATGCCCAGACAAGTTCGAATCCAGTTTCCCGGTGCCGTGTACCATGTGATGGCACGAGGGGACCGGCGTGAGGCGATCTTTCTCGATGACGAGGACCGTCGCATGTTCCTCAAGGTGCTGGAGGAAGCTTGTGCGCGTACCGGCTGGCGCTGTCTTGCCTATGTGCTGATGGGCAATCACTACCATTTGGTACTGGAGACGCCGGAGCCCAACCTGGTGGCGGGCATGGCCTGGCTGCAAAACACCTTTACCCGCCGTCACAACGTGCGACCCAGGCTCTGGGGCCACCTGTTCGGCGGACGCTACAAGGCCGTGCTCGTTGACGACGAGGACGGGTGGTATCTGCCAACGTTGATTGATTACGTGCATCTCAATCCTGCGCGGGCCGGTCTTGTGACTCTGGAGAAAGGTATCGAGGCCTTTGCCTGGTCGAGCCTGGGCACCTGCTACCTGCTGTCGCCTTCCAAACGGCAGCCCTGGTTGCAGGCGCAGCGGGGGCTCAAAATGCGCGGCCTTGCTGACGATGCGCGCGGACGGCGCGCCTACTTGGAGCATTTGGAGCAACGCATGCGCAGCGAGGGCGAAAAGGCGGGTCATGAACTGCGGGA